>ENA-UEQB01002661-UEQB01002661.1-human-gut-metagenome-genome-assembly--contig:-NODE-2661-length-12391-cov-6.043040_pt1 | contig 12391 bp, 7 predicted proteins | sample MGYA00242901_ERZ507918 | MGnify/ENA primary metagenome ERZ507918 (study PRJEB26167, sample SAMN06115405) | human gut metagenome | host: Homo sapiens | place: China:Sichuan | collected 2016-04-06... | reverse complement strand
ATAGACATGAATTGCACAAAGATGAAAAAACTTTTTAGAAAAGGTACGTTGAGTATACTTCTTTTAGGAGTAATAACGTTTTTCACTTATCCGCTCTCGGCACAAACGAATGGAAAATCCAGTAAGGGATTGTACGAGCTGTTTAGTACTAAAATACCGGACGGGGCGCAGTGGAAAGTTCAGGATAATAAATTTGTCCGTGATGGGGGATACTCTAAAAAATCAGAAAATTATATATATGTAGGAGCCTCTAAAAGTCCGGCAGAGTTGACCGGGCTATCCATTCCTATTCGCGAGAATCCGGGACCGGGTGAGTTTCGCTATATCACTTTTGCTTGGGTAAAATGGGGAGGTGATCAAATTGGAATGAAATTTCATGTTTCCGAAAAGTCTGCAAATCAAAAAGGCAAGAAATATGATTTTACTTATATAGCCGGCAAGTCCAAGGATTTGATAAATCCGATGGAAGGTCTTAATCTCGGTGAGCTACCGGGACACTGGATGGTGATGACCAGGGACTTATGGAAAGATTTTGGTAATATTACGTTGACCGGTATTTCTTTTATCTGCCCGGAGAGGCGTGATGCGGGATTTGATGAAATCTTTCTCGCTAAGACACAGGATGATATAAAGAATGCTCCGAAAGTACTTCCGAGCGAAATTGCAACTCCGGTACCCGTTGATGGAGAAGAGGAAGGGCTGGTATATGAAGAGGGAACAACTAATGAGGATGAACAACCGCAAGGAGTACAGATTGATTGGGCTGCACAGATTAAAGCGGGAGGATTCATGATGTATCCGTTGTATTTGCTTGGATTGCTTGCCTTAGTAATAGCTTTGCAACGCTTGCTAACTTCAAGAGAAGGAAGATTGGCACCAAAAGGACTGCGTAAAACAGTCAGCGAATGCCTTGCACAAGGAGATTTGAAAGGTGCGATTGCAGCCTGTGATAAATACCCTTCCACATTAGGAAATTCGCTGCGTTTTATTTTCGAGCATGTGAAAGCCGGAAGAGAAGCTGTCAGCCAGACAGCTGGTGATATGGCCGCACGTGATATCCGTACACATTTGTCACGCATATATCCTTTGTCAGTCATAGCTTCCCTGTCGCCCCTTATCGGTTTGCTGGGAACAGTTGTCGGTATGATCGAAGCGTTTGGTCTGGTAGCATTGTATGGTGACGAAGGCGGCGCTTCTATATTGTCCGATTCTATTTCAAAAGCTTTGATTACGACTGCTGCCGGTTTGATCATCGCAGCTCCTGCCATTGCTTTGTATTTCATTATTAAAAATCGTATTATGAAATTGGCTTCTTTGGTGGAAGTAGAAGTTGAAAATGTAATTACTACTCTCTATCTGGAAGGAGATTCGACGGATATGAACACACCGGGGAGTAAGGAGGACAACCATGAGACTAAACTATGATGAAGAAGACAAAGTAGAGGTGCAGATGTCGCCCTTGATAGACTGCGTCTTTCTGCTACTGATCTTCTTCCTTGTGACTACTATGATGAAGAAGTGGGAAATGCAAATACCTTTATCACTTCCTTCAATGACTTCCAGCTTGTCTACCACCCGCGCCGGAGAGGAAGCTGTTATCATAGCAGTGGATGAGGAGAAAAATGTGTATCAGGTAGTAGGACATGATGCGTATACTGGTGAGAACCACTATGTGCCGATTTCTGATCTGAATACTTTCCTTACAGAACTCCGCAACAGTGAAGGTACGGAAATTGCTATTGATGTGGCGGCTTACCGGACTGTACCCGTAAATACGGTAATAGAGATATTCGATCAATGTCAAATACAAGGATTCACGCGTACGCGTGTCCGTTTGGGTAGTAAACCTTATTAAGCTTATGAGACTATCACTATTTAATAACGAAGATGAACCGGAAGTGTCTATGTCGCCCTTGATCGACTGTGTGTTTCTGCTATTGATCTTCTTTCTTGTCTCTACAATGACGAAGGTGAAAAACAGGGATATTTCAGTGGATCTGCCGACTTCGGAATCAGCTATAAAACTGAAACCGGATGATAAACAGGCTATTGTAGGACTGGATGCTGAAGGTAACTTCTATTGGGACGGACAACCTTGTTCGACTAATTTTATGATGGAACAATTGCGGGAGACCTGTATCTCTGATCCGGGTCGGCGTATCCGCATTGACATGGATAAAAATACTCCATTCGGTCGTTTTGTCGAAGTAATGGATGCTTGTCAGTTTTATAATTTAACGAATATAGGAATACGAACTTATGACGAAAACTACAACAGGGAGTAGCCGTCTGACGGTTATCCTATCATGGGTTATTGCGCTGGTCTGTTTGGTAGGAGGAGCGTTGTTTATCTGGCTGATGCCATCATCAGGACAGGGAGCTATTGACTTGCAAGCGAAAAAACAGAAATCTCCGAAAAGTATCAGTGATAAAATAAAGCAGGAGCAGGCTCAGCGGGAGCTTCCCGCTAATTATTCTGAGCAATTAGTGAAGCAGTCGGAAGTATTGGTCAAGAAAAATTTGGAAGATCAGCTTCGCAAATTTCAGGAAATGGCTAAGAAGATGAGGCAGCGGAAAAATGAATTGTTGACTAAAGTAGAGCAAAGAAAGTTACCACGTACAGCACCGGATGATGCTAATGATACTTCGAAAGCAAGGAATATTCCGCAGGCGGGCAAGTTATCTGCGAATCCGTCGGTAGATGATATGTATGCTCTTTTAAGAGAATATGAGGCTGAAATACAGCAGAACCATTTGGCTGCCAATGCAGCTAAACAGGCGCTTTCCAAGGGACTTTCGTTTCCCGAGGTTTATAGTTCTCTGAAGACAGGTTCTTCCCGTATGCCAAGTTTTGATGAACTGATTCGAATGCAGACTAAAGGAGGGGAATGGGCTACTTCAGCGGGAAGTAATGCCAGCGCAGGTCTGGAAATAAAAAGTACGGCAGACTTGAACAATTACCGTGGTCTGTTGGGACAAGCGACCCGACAAGCCGGACTTGCTCAATCTCGGTTGGAAAATCTCTTTGGAGTAGTGAAGCAGGTCGGAAAGCCCGGTGGCGGCTTTGGAATTGGCAATGGTCAGCCGGGCGGAGGTGAAGGCAGTGGCAATGGGAACGGTTTCGGTGGCATGGGGGAGGCAGCTCAGGGCAGTGGAAACAGACGTCCGATGAATGCTTATGCAGGTCCCCGGCTTAATCAGGAAATGGTAAAAGCTCAGGCATTGCCCGGACGCCGTTTTTCAAAGAATGCGGATCGTAAGGGATGGTTGTATATCAATACATGGTATATGATCGGACCTTGGGAAAGCTTTGGACGAGAGGATTTCTCAATTGTTCATCCTCCTGAAATTTCTGTGGATTTTGATGCTGTATATACCGATGGACAAGTAGGCACGGGCATTATGGAAACAGATTCTCATCCGATAAAGGTAATAGGAGAAGAAGTGTATCTGGATGGTACGCTGCGATGGAAGTTTATGCAAAGTGAATCAATGCATAATACGGTTCCTGTCACTACCGGACATTCTACTTATTACGCTTATACTGAACTCTACTTTGATGAGGCTACTACAATGCTGGTTGCCATTGGCACGGACGATAGTGGTCGGGTATGGATAAACGGTAAGGATGTATGGCGTGATTACGGGACCAGTTGGTACAACATTGATGAACATATTGCTCCTTTCCAGTTTCGACAGGGATGGAACCGTATTCTTGTTCGATTGGAAAATGGTGGAGGAGGAGCGTGTGGTTTCAGTTTCTTAATTATTCCACAAGAATGATGTCATGGTACATATTGGTCGGCGTATAGAAGATGAATTGCATAAGCGGGGATTATCCGTGAGTTGGTTTGCTGAACAGCTTTGTTGTTCGCGAACCAACGTATACAAAATCTTTGAGAAATCAAGTGTTGATACCGAACTTCTTTTGCGAATTTCTAGTATCTTACAGTGTGATTTCTTTCAGTGCTATTCAGAATGTTTGAGAGACAAAAAGGAAATGATGTAACCATTTTGGGGACATCATTTCTTTTTTATCATACTTGAATTTTCTTATTTTGCTAACATTATTTAATATGAATAAAGAGCAATATCAAGTAGAACCTAAAATTTATAGAAGATATGGAAACCTTTTTTATAGTATCTATTTTGTCGGTATTGATTGTTTTTATAGTACCTTACATTATAAGTATTGCCTATATGAGAAAAAAGAGAATCGTTTGGTATTCTCAGATTCTTTGGCTGTTGTTAATTACGGTAACAAGTTACGGTGGGCTTGTGATTTGTGTGCTATATAACAGGCATGAATAGTAATTGGCATTGTTTTGAATTAAAAGTGAACATAATTGAGTGAATAGACAACTTTTTATTGCTGTTTTTTAGCGATTTTTGTACCCAATAAAGTTCTTATAAAATTTGAAATACAGATTTATGAGGTTAATTCAATTTTTGTTAGTAGGCCTAATAGGTTTGAGTAGCTGTTCACCCAAGACAGCTCAAGTAGCAACACAAATGGTGGAGCTCCGGAACCCGATTATACCGGGATATTTTGCAGATCCGTCGTTGGTGCAGTATGACGGAAAGTTTTATATGTATGTTACGGCTGATCCTTGGGGAACTGATTTTCTTTCCTGTTGGGTATCCGACGATTTTCAGAATTGGACATTCCATACTCTGAATTGGCCGACAAAAGCGGCTTGCACTACTCCTTTGTCTGAAGCGAATAAGGTGTGGGCACCTTCGGTAGTTCAGAAGGGAGACACTTTCTATATGTATGTATCTGTAGGTTCCGAAGTGTGGTGTGGAAAAGCCAAACATCCGCTGGGGCCGTGGGAGAATATGTTAGGAAACCAGCCTATGATTTTGGGCGATACAACCAAATATTACCATGTTATTGATGCGGAAGCGTTCATTGATGATGATGGAAAAGCTTACCTTTACTGGGGTTCGGGGTGGAACTGGACCAATGGACATTGCTTTGCAGCAGAGCTAAATGATGATATGAGTTCTTTCCGTGCAACACCGGTAGAGGTTACACCCACTCGTTACTTTGAGGCTCCTTTGATGTTGAAAAGGAATGGAAAATATTATCTGACTTACTCGGAAGGAAAAACAATTGATGAAACCTATGAAGTGCGCTATGCAGTAGGAGATCATCCGTTTGGTCCTTTTGTTGAAGCGGATAATAGTCCGATATTAAAGGTTAATGATAGCTTGCAGGTATATGGTCCGGGACATCATACACTATTCACTTATGGAGGTGAGAACTATATATTGTACCATCGTCATCGGTTACCTTTTGTCAAAGGGACGGCTTATCGGCAAACCTGCATTAGCAACTTGACTTTTGATGATGACAAAAATGAAATTCATACGATTGTTCCCTACCATACGCAATTATTTCCGGATTTGGCTAAAAAGAAGAAACAGCACATTCGACCGATGACTGTGACGGTCAGTTCTTCACTAGCGGATTATGCAATGGCAGAAAAAGTAACGGATGGTGATTATAGTACTCGTTGGGAAGCTTCTGATGAAGACAAAAATCCTGTGTTGATGGCTGCATTTGACGATGTTGTTTCTATTGACACAGTGGATATTCGTTTCGAGTATCCTTGGGAGAAGTATTTTATGAAAGTAGAAACCTCTATAGATGGAAATGACTGGGTTATGGTGGCAGATTATACAACCGATGGAATATCCGGCTCTCCTGTCAATACTCCTGTTGCTGGCAAATGCAAATTTGTCCGATTCTCGTTTATTACTTCACGTGGCAATGTGAAGCCCTCTGTTTGGGAAGTTTGTTTTTATTGAATGAAAAATGCGGAGACTAACTAACCTTCTCTATATCAAAAGTCCTGCCATTGCTTGCAAAAATAATGGGCAGGACTTATCTTTAATAATCCTTGCTCCGTGTTGACTGACGCTTTCCTTTGTTGCCGAAGGTGTTGAACCGATAGGCAATATATGCCATAAAGTATACGTTAGAAGTACTGGATTCTCTATCGGTGATTGAATTTTCGGAAATGGAACGTTCCGAACTTTCGTTCTCACGGAGGATATCATATAGGTGAAATCGGATGGTTGCTTTTTTCTTTTTGAGGAAGCTTTTTGAAATTTGGGCATTCCATAGGGTACGGTTAGTGTCATTTTTACCTCCATATCCTCTTTTTAACCTGCAATCAATATTAGATGAAATTTTGATATCCCAAGGTAAGTTTAAATTAGCTTCCGCTCCGAATGTATAATCAAATGTTTCCCGTTGATTATCCTTTTTGATAGAATGTTCAGATTTTTGATATCTGATTCCTGCCGATAACTCGCAGTCAATAAGATCACTACGATAATTCCCTTTTAAGCGTTCTGATAGAAACAGGTTGGTGGTATTGCTCTTGACTGCATCTGATTCTTTGTTTAGTACGGTGAATCCGACAGAGTTGCCGTAATTGGCATTTGTATATGTGTTTACTGTGAATTTTTTGTTAGATAATGGGGTGCTGAAAGTGAATGAGCCGTTTATTCTCCAGTTTCCATTCACATTTGTCGGTTGGGTAGTCCGGCCTCCGGTGTTTTCGTCATATGTCACAATGCGGGTTGTGCTATTTATAGTATTACTATATGAGAAGTTAGCATTGAAACTACGCAATGTTTCTGTGAAATAAGTGTTGAATGTCGCTGATATATTGTTATTAAATGATGGTTTAAGATTGGGATTGGTTAATCGTATGTTTAGGGGATCTGAAATGTCGTTTTTCGAATATAAGTCGGTCATGCTGGGTTGTGTCGTTCTCCCACGATAGTTTATTCGTAAGGTCGTTTGTTTTGAAAAGGTATATTTAAAGTTCATAGTGGGGGCGTAGTTTATTGCATTTCTGGACGAATATTCGAGGGTCGTATCCCGCATATAGCTTTGGTTCGTTGTTTGTTGCGGTTCTATTTCTATACCTATGTTATAGAAGTAATTGGTACGAATGGTACGGAAGAAGGCACCGACTTGGTGAATGGAATATTTGTTTTTATAACAGTCACTTTGTGCTGTATCAGGATATTGACTATATGAATCTTCCAGATCATTCCAGTCATAAGCATACTTCTCGGAGAGAGAAGAACGGTGCTGATAACTATAATTAATTTCGATGAAGCGATTGGTAAATACAGGTTCCATGTATGTCAGCTGGACTCGATATTCATGATTCCGGTTAAGATTATCAATCCATTGATTCTGGACTTTTATGCTATCACCATACTTCAGGTAATAGGTATTCGCAAGACTATATCTGTCGGAATTGCCGTTGTCCAGATTATAATAAAGGCGTAAAGCGATGTTTCTCCCTTTGCTGTTCAGTTTGCGATTGAACTGCAAAGAGCCGTTAGTGGAGAATCTGTCATTTGTTTGACGGTTCGTGCCCTCCTTCTGATTAATAGGAATTAATTCGTTATTAAGTGTTTCTGAGAAACTTCCTGAATTGGAATTTCCTTTGGAGAAATTAACTGATGGTCTGTACATAATAGTAGTAAGACTGTCTATTTTCCATTCAAAACGGAAATTACCGGAAATAGCATCCGTTTTTCCATTGGACTGATTATTTTGCTGGGAAAACTGCGAGGTGTTATCCGACAAAAAGGATTCTGTATGACGTTTGCTCCATGAATCTCGTTGATTCTCTCTGATTTCAATGCTACCTCCGTATTTAAGCTTCTGGGTATTCTGAGAATAATTGACACCTATTCTTTGGTTAGAATTAATGCCATTATCGTTGGCAGTGCCATTGATTGACAGGTTCATTTTGTCTTTAAAACGATTTGCCATTCCCTTCGCTCTATAACGGTCGCCGTTTCCATATCCTGCTTCAAAGTTACCGTTCCATCCTTTTTTCATGCTTGGTTTTACGCGTAAGTCGAGTACCATTTCTTCTTTTCCATCATCGACTCCGGTGACGCGCGCCATATCTGACTTCTTTTTGTAGGTTTTTAGCTGATCGATCATATCGGCAGGGAGATCTTTTAGGACTGCATTGGGATCGTTAAGGAAAAACTCTTCCCCGTCCATCACAATTTTTTTTATTTCTTCTCCGTTGATGGTTATCTTGCCGTCTTCGTTAATTTCTGCTCCGGGTAATTTCTTGACTAATTCTTCCAGTGCTGCTCCTTCATTGACACGGTATGCAGAGGCATTATAGGCGGTTGTGTCACCTGCAACCACTACCGGGGGAGCTTGTGCTACGATAACAGTTTCTTTTAGAAGTATAGCATCGGGTTTCAGTTCAATTTTGCCAAGTTGGATGATTGGCTTAGTTGTATTGTTTATTTGCAGGGTTTTAAATTCAGTAGTGAATCCGATAAACGACAACTTAATCAGAAAATGTCCGGGAGGAGCTGTAAGTGTAAAATTACCTTGTTCCAGGCTGGAAACTCCTTTCACATAATTACTGTCGGGCAGAGATAATAACTGTATGGTAGCTTGTCCGATAGGGAGCTGAGTATCTTCTTCCAGAATAGTCCCCTGAATAGTGACATGTTTAGTTTGCGCTTGAACAAAAGCAACATCTATACATGATATAAATAGTATGAATAGTAGTATGTAAGTCTTTTCGTTCATAAGGTTACCCATTATGAGGCGTTTTAGTGTTTATGGTATCGGTCACAAAGGTCTTAATTTTTTTTGTAAAGTAAGTTTTTTAAAAGATAAATAAAGTTTGAATTTTGACCACAATGGTTTAAAAATAGTTCAAAATGTCGGATTCTTGCAAATTGAATGATAATTGTTCTGTTTTGACTGATTTGAGGACCTTTGTATAATAATAATGTCTCATCTTTGCAACGGATGAAGTTTTCAATAGGTAATAGTTTTGATTTTAAGGTAACAACCAGGATTAGTTTTTAAATTCTCTGTCGGTCTTAATGGAAACATTGACCGGCAGAGAATTTCTTGAGAATTTTAATGTATCATGAAAACAATAGATTGAAAATGAAAAAGCCTTTATTGTATTTACTTGTTTTATTGGTTGCTGTTTTTAGCGCTTCCTGTACCCAATCTTCCAAAGGGACTTTTGAGGTAGGAGATAAGACTTTCCTGCTCAATGGAGAGCCGTTTGTAGTGAAAGCTGCGGAAATTCATTACCCTCGTATTCCTAAAGAATATTGGGAGCATCGTATCAAAATGTCTAAAGCTTTAGGCATGAATACCATTTGTCTTTATGTGTTCTGGAACTTTCATGAACCGGAAGAAGGAAAATACGACTTTACCGGTCAGAAGGATATCGCTGCATTTTGCCGAATGGCACAAGAAAATGGAATGTACGTCATTGTACGTCCCGGACCTTATGTTTGTGCAGAATGGGAAATGGGCGGACTGCCTTGGTGGTTGCTGAAAAAAGAAGATATCAAACTTCGTGAACAGGACCCTTATTATATGGAACGTGTAAAACTGTTTATGAACGAAGTAGGCAAACAACTGGCTGACCTCCAGATAAATAAAGGTGGTAATATTATTATGGTACAAGTGGAGAATGAATATGGTTCGTTTGGTATAGACAAACCATATATTGCTGCCATAAGGGATATGGTGAAACAGGCCGGTTTCACGGGAGTTCCTTTATTCCAATGTGACTGGAATTCTAATTTTGAAAATAATGCATTGGATGATTTACTTTGGACAGTTAATTTCGGTACAGGGGCTAATATCGATCAGCAGTTTGAACGTTTGAAGGAACTTCGCCCCAATACTCCGTTAATGTGCAGTGAGTTCTGGTCCGGATGGTTCGACCATTGGGGAGCCAAGCACGAGACACGCAGTGCGGAAGAATTGGTGAAGGGGATGAAAGAGATGCTCGACCGTAATATTTCGTTCAGTTTATATATGACCCACGGAGGTACTAGCTTCGGACATTGGGGCGGAGCGAATTTTCCAAATTTTTCACCGACTTGTACTTCTTATGATTATGATGCACCGATTAATGAATCGGGGAAAGTTACTCCTAAATTCTTTGAAGTCCGTGATTTGCTGAAACAGTATCTGCCGGAAGGTGAAGAACTGGCGCCCATACCGGATTCTATTCCGACAATAGCTGTTCCTGCATTTAAGTTGGATGAAGTAGCCGTCTTATTTGATAATTTGCCGGAACCGAAGATTAGCAAAGATATCAAGTCGATGGAAGCGTTTGACCAGGGATGGGGTAGTATTTTATATCGTACTACTCTTCCGGCCTCTAAAGAAGAACAAACTTTAATTATAACTGAAGCCCATGACTGGGCACAGGTTTTTTTGAATGGAAAGAAGCTGGCTACGTTAAGTCGCTTGAAGGGTGAAGGTACAGTGATACTTCCTCCGATGAAAGAAGAGGCCCGACTGGATATTCTGGTAGAAGCAATGGGACGTATGAACTTCGGTAAAGGAATTTATGACTGGAAAGGTATTACCGAAAAGGTAGAATTGCAATCGAATGATGGGAATATTACATCTTTGAAAGACTGGCAGGTATATAACATCCCGGTTGATTATTCATTTGCACAAAATAAAAAGTATGAGAAACGGGATAATACAGAAAAATATCCTGCATATTATCGCGGAACATTTACTTTGGATAAAGTGGGAGATACCTTCCTGAATATGATGAACTGGAGTAAGGGGATGGCCTGGATCAATGGCCATGCAGTGGGCCGTTATTGGGAAATCGGACCTCAGCAGACATTGTATGTTCCGGGATGCTGGTTGAAAGAAGGTGAGAATGAGGTTGTTATATTGGATATGGCTGGTCCTGTAAAAGCTGAAACGGAAGGATTGGAACAACCGATACTGGATAATTTACGAGTACATGGTGCTGCATATGCTCATCGTAAAGTTGGGGAAAATCTGGATTTGACAGAAGAAGCTCCTGTTTATGAAGGAACCTTCAAGCCGGGAAATGGTTGGCAACATGTGAAGTTTGATAAGGAGGTGCCTACCCGTTATTTCTGTATGGAGGCTTTGAATGCTTATGATGGCAAAGATTATGCGGCTATTGCCGAACTGGAACTACTGGGAACGGACGGTAAGCCATTGTCACGTCAGCATTGGAAAGTGGTTTATGCCGATAGTGAAGAAACGGAAGAAGCTAACAATATAGCAACTAATGTATTTGATTTGCAGGAATCTACTTTCTGGCATACAAATTATTCGACTGCCAAACAGAAGTTCCCCCATCAGATTGTGATTAATCTGGGTGAAGATAAGGTGGTGACCGGATTCTCCTATCTCCCACGTGCCGAGGCGGGTAAGACCGGAATGATCAAAGATTATCGGGTATATATAAAGAAGAATCCCTTTAAGCTTTAAAAGGAAATGAATGTAGAATAACAGATATAGTGTGTATTTATAATTTATAGGGTAAAAGGTTAATTATATTGTTCATTAAGTTATGAAATAGAGAGTGGCTTTCACGTGAGTGAAGGCCACTCTTTTAGTTTTGTTCGCAATTAAATTATTTTATAGTAACTAAAACCCTGATAGTGGGTATATTTGTTCTCTCATCTGAGAAGGTGATTTATATAATTAACTAGTGTGTAAATGATGAAAAAAAATGGGTTTAGCCGGTGTGCTGAAATGTACATCGGTCGTTTACGAAAAGAGGGGCGCTATTCAACAGCGCATGTGTATGAAAATGCACTTTTTTCTTTTAGAGGGTTTTGTGGTACCTCTACTGTGTCATTCGGACAAATAACTCGCGAACACTTACGGTGTTATGGGCAGTATCTTTATGAACGTGGTTTAAAGCCTAATACGGTGTCTACGTATATGCGTATGCTGCGTAGTATTTATAATCGGGGAGTGGAGTCAGGAAGGGCACCTTATGTTCACCGATTGTTCCATGAGGTGTATACGGGAGTGGATGTTCGCCAAAAGAAAGCTTTGCCGGTAACAGAGTTGCACAGGCTTCTATACGAAGATCCGAAATCGGATCATTTGCGTCGTACGCAGGCTATTGCTGCTTTGATGTTTCAATTCTGCGGTATGTCGTTCGCTGATTTGGCACATTTGGAGAAGTCATCCTTAGACCGGAATGTTATTTATTATAATCGTATCAAGACGAAGACTCCAATGAGCGTAGAAGTATTGGATACCGCTAAAGATATGATTTATCAGCTCCGGAACAGGCAACCTTCGCTGCGGGACTGTCCTGATTATCTGTTTGGTATCCTGAGTGGTGATAAAAAGCGGAAGGATGAAGATGCTTATCGAGAATATCAGTCTGCTCTCCGAAAATTCAATAACCAGTTGAGAGGACTTGCAAAAGCTTTGCACCTGACTTCTCCTGTCACTTCGTATACAATTCGCCATTCATGGGCTACTACTGCAAAATATCGCGGAGTTCCTATTGAAATGATCAGCGAATCGTTAGGGCACAAATCAATC
>ENA-UEQB01002659-UEQB01002659.1-human-gut-metagenome-genome-assembly--contig:-NODE-2659-length-12395-cov-17.891378_pt1 | contig 12395 bp, 9 predicted proteins | sample MGYA00242901_ERZ507918 | MGnify/ENA primary metagenome ERZ507918 (study PRJEB26167, sample SAMN06115405) | human gut metagenome | host: Homo sapiens | place: China:Sichuan | collected 2016-04-06... | reverse complement strand
CATCGGGCGCAGCATCCAGCAGCGGCCCTTCGACCGTCCCTACAAACCCAACGGCGACTATTACGTGGGCGGCACCGACGAGCTGGTGTTTCACACCCCGATGCAGATTCTCGACGAGGAGACGGCCTCTATCGAGAACATGCGTTATCTGGGGAATTTTTACGCTACGTTCAAGTACAAGGACAAGTTCGCCTTCAAATCTTCGGTCAATACCGACATCACGCAGATTTACGACTACACCTACTACAACGAAAACCACCCTTACGGCAAGGGCGTGGGCCTTATCGTCGATTACAACCGGACGATCAAGAATATCCTCGTGGAGAATTTCGCGACTTACAACGACAAGTTCGGCGACTTCTCGCTCAGCGCCATGCTGGGTCATTCGTTCCAGAAGGTGACCACACGGTCGGCCAAACTCGACGGCAGCGGATTTCCCTCGCCTTCGTTCGACGTGGTGGGCGTGGCCTCTTCGCTCGACGCCTATTCGGGATCGCTCTCCAATTACGCCATGGAGTCCTATTTCGGCCGTGCGACGTTTTCCTACAAGGACCGTTATGTGCTGACGGCCACGCTGCGCACCGACGGTTCGTCGAAATTCGCGCGCGACAACCGCTGGGGCTGGTTCCCGTCGGTGTCGCTGGGCTGGAACATCTCCAAGGAGAATTTCATGAAGGACAGCGATACGGAGCTTAAGTTCCGCGTCAGCTACGGCAAGACCGGCAATCAGGAGGGTATCGGCTCCTACGCCTATCAGGCGCTCATGTCGGGCGGCTACAACTACGGCAACGGCAGCGGCATCGCCGTTTCGACCTTCGGCAACCGCGACCTGACGTGGGAGAAGGCCGACCAGTTCGACGCCGGATTCGACATCACGCTGTTCAAGGGGCGCGTGAACATCATGGCGGACGCCTATTACAAGAAGACCAAGGACCTGCTCTACAGCACGCCGATCCACAGTACGACGGGCGTGACGAGCATCATCAGCAACATCGGGTCGATGCGCAACATCGGCGCCGAGCTGACGATCAACACCCATTTCAATTTCGGTCCCCTGTCATGGCTGTCGCAGTTCAACATCGCCACCAACCGCAACAAGCTCACCGAACTGCTGGGCGACGACAAGCCGATCTCGATCGGCGCCAACCGTGCGCTGCAGGTCGGCAAGGAGGTCGGCGCGTTCTACCTCTTCATCATGGACGGCATCTACCAATACGACGGCGAAGTGCCCGCCGAGCAGTATGCGCAGGGAATCCGTGCCGGCGACGTGAAGTGGCGCGACGTGGACGACAACAACCTGATCAACGACAACGACCGTCAGGTGATCGGCTCCTCGAATCCCTACTTTTCGGGCGGCTGGAACAACACCTTCCGTTACAAGGGTGTTTCGCTCGACGTCTTCTTTACCTACATGTACGGCAACGACGTCTATGCGGCGTGGAAGATCAACACCTCCAAACTGGGACACAAGAACGGCGTGTTGGCCGAGGAGGCCCGCAACCGCTGGACGGGACCCGGCACGTCGGACAAATACCCGCGCGCGATCTACTCGTACAGCGGCTGGAACGGCAAGAACTCGACGATGTACCTGACCGACGGTTCGTTCATCCGCCTGCGCTCGGTGACGCTGGGATACACCTTCCCGCAGCGGCTGGTTTCGAAAATCCACCTCAAGGGACTCCGGGTCTATGCCCAGGGCGACAACGTCTTCCTCTGCTCGCGCTATCCCGGCTGGGACCCCGAGACGAGCGTCAATCTCGATCCGCGCTTCTACGGCGAGGATAACGACGGCGTTCCCCAGCCGCGCATCTTCAAGTTAGGCGTAAACATCACTTTCTAAATCCGACAATCATGAAATCGTTGCATAAAATCATCTTGTTTGCCCTGCTGCCCCTGATGGGTGCTTGCAGCGGCATGCTCGACATCGAGCCGCATTCGGCGGTCTCCCCGACGGTGGTCGGCTCCGACGACATCGAGGCGCTGCGCATCGGAATGTACAATAAGGTCCAGGAGGGACCTACCTACTACTCCTACATCGCGTTCGACCTCTTCGGCGGTGAGCTGATGACCAGCACGGGCCGCCCGATCGACCTGATCAACTCGCTTTCCAATGCGCTGCATACGTTTGTCAGCAGCCAGTGGAACGGCTACTACAAGGCGCTTTTGCAGGTGAACAACGTCATGTCGATCGCCGAGGGGCTGGCCGAAAGCCCCACGCGGAACCGGGTGCTGGGCGAGTGCCGCTATTTCCGGGCGTATATTTACCTCTGTCTGGTGACCCGCTTCGGCGACGTGCCCGTCCTGCGGCAGAACACCCAGGCCAAGGTTTCGCGCGACCCGGCCTCGATGGCCTGGGAGCTGGTCGAGGAGGACCTCGACGCGGCTTCGGGCTTCCTGAACGGGTTGAGCGCCGACAGTTTCTACTACGTGTCGCCCGCCGCCGTGACGGCCCTGAAAGCGCGCGTGAAACTCTATCTGGGCAAGAAGGGAGAGGCCAAGGAGTTGGCCGAGAGCCTGATCGCCAATCCGAACTACGCACTCGACGACTTCGACAAGATTTTCCGCTCGAAGGCCAACAAGGAGGTGATCTTCGCCTTCTCGTGCCTGACCGAGGACGGTTCGTCGATCAAGATTTCCAACCAGTTCTACTCCTACAACCACCCCAACAAGGGCAGTTACAACTACCGTCCCGCGGGCGACGTGATGACGATGTACGCCGACAACGACCTGCGCAAGGAGGTGTCGATCACCACGCTCGACAACCTGAACTTCGTCAACAAATACCCCAGCGGGCAGACCGGGTCGGACCCCGTGGTGATTTCGCGTCTGGCCGAAATGTACCTGATCAGCGCCGAGGCGCAGGGGTTGAACGGAGGTCTGGATCGTCTCAACGAACTGCGGGAAAAGCGCGGCCTCGACAGGGTGAGTCCGGGGAACGAAGCCGATTTTCTCGACGCGGTGCTTCAGGAGCGCCGTCTGGAGTTCCTCGCCGAGGGTTTCCGCTGGTACGACCTCGTGCGGACCGGAAAGGCTACGCAGACGCTCGGCACGAAGGACTACCAGTGCCTGATGCCGCTTCCGAGCCGGGAGTTGCTTTACAATCCGAACCTCAAACCGAATAATCCGGGTTATTAGCGGGATTGTCCAATATGCATAAAACGATAAAACGATGAAAACATACAGATATATGATCGGAATGCTGTTGAGCGTGTGGCTGCTTGCTGCGTGCGACAATTCGAATGCTTTCGACGAATACGCCAAGTTCGACACGACCGCCCAGACGGCCTGGGGACAGAGCATCGTCGACGGATCGAACGGGTATGTGGCTCACGTGAAGAGCGACAGGACCTACAACCTGGCCGACGGCGTGGACGTGCTGGAGATGGCATTTCTGGCCGACGACGGACTGGCCATGCAGCTGTTCCTGTTCAAGATCGCCCTGAGCGACAAAATCACCCTGCGCACGACGCTCGCCGACGACAAGAACCAGGTGGGCACCGGCCAGACGATTATGAAGCAGCTCGAGGCGATGCAGAAGAACGGGAAGAAGGTCTTGGGCGGCACGAACGCCGACTTCTTCAATACGACCTACATCCCCTACGGCGTATGTTACCGCGACGGCGTGGCGGTGAAGACTTCGTTCAGCCGTACGGACTGCAACGTCTTCGTGATCACGAAGGACAACGAGGCCTGCTGCTTCACGGAGGAGGAGTACGCTCTTCACAAGGACATCGTCCGCGAAGCAGTCTGCGGCCTCGGCACGCTGCTGCTCAAGAACGGCGAGCAGCTGGACCAGAGCGGCAACACGATGCCGGTGGCGAACATGGAACCGCGTACGGCGATCGGCGTGTCGCAGGACGGCAAGGAGGTCTACCTGATGGTGGTCGACGGCCGTAACTTCTACTATTCGAACGGCGCCGACCTGCTGGACCTGATGAACCTGATGTCGGCCTGCGGAGCCTGCGACGCGCTCAACCTCGACGGCGGCGGCTCGTCGACCTTCATCGCTCGCGACGGCGCGGAGGGCGAACTCAAACTGCTGAACTGGCCGACCGACCAGGGCGGGGTCATGCGCAAGGTGGCGACCGGATTGGCGATTGTTGAACAATAAAAGACGGAACCGATGAAAACGATATTTCAATACCTGCTCCTGACGGCCGCATGCGCGGCGCTGGGAGCCTGCCAGGATTTTAGCGACGATACGGCCTTTACTCCCGAGACGCCCGAACTGTCGTTCGTGGAGACGAGCATCACCGCGGAGAAGGCCACCAAGGACTACGAACTTTCGATCAAATCGAACCTTCCGTGGCGCATCGAATGCGACAAGGACTGGGTGTCGTTCGATCCGTCGTACGGACAGGGCGACGCCACGATCACGGTGACCGTGGCCGCAAACCGTACGCTCGACGAACGCACGGCGACGATCTCGGCCTATGTCATCAAGGGCGAGAACGTCACGCTGCCCGTGACGCAGGCCGCTGCGAGCGCTTCGGACCTGGCGACGCACTACTATGTCAAGACCGACGGCTCGGCCGACAAGGACGGCCTGACATGGGAGACGGCGACCACGCTGGCCAACGCGATCGACCAGGCGATGAACGGCGATGTGATCCATGTGGCTGCGGGTTCCTACGTGCCTTCGGTTCCGCTGACGGGCATGAAGACCGCGCTGGACAACACGTTCGAAATCCACAGCAACTTCTCGATGATCGGCGGCTATCCGGCCGATGCGGCCGAGGGCGCCGTGGCTGATCCCGTGGCGAACGAGACGATTCTGGACGGCGACCACGCCGTATGCCACGTGGTTGCGGTGACGGCGGCCAAGATGAACGGCATGAAGGCTTCGCTCGACGGATTCACGATCAAGAACGGTTCGTCGCAGTTCAGTACGGTGGGCAGCACGACGATAGGCGGCGTGAAGTTCTACCAGAGTTACGGCGCGGGCATTTTCATCGGCAACGCGACGGTGGACATCCTCAACTGCAAGATCGTCGACAATACGGACATCCGCATGGGCGCCATCCGTGTCGACGCCGGAGCCGAGGCGTTGTTCGACAACTGCGTGGTTGCCGACAATGCGACCAAGTCGACGACGACGTACAACTGCGGCGGCCTGTGGGCCGACGGAGCCAAACTGCTGCGGATCAACAACTGTACGTTCAGCAACAACAAGGCGTCGGGCGTAGCTCCCTGTATCTACGTCTTCGGCGACACGGGCGGCAAGACCAATGTGCTGATCAGCAACACCACGATTTCGGGCAACAGCGTCAATCCCGAGCATGCGACCCTAAACGGCGGCGGTATCTACGTCCGCGAAAACGGCAACCTGGTGATCGTCAATTCGACGGTCTGCGGCAACCATTCCGGAAAGGGCGGCGGTATCGCGGTCTACGGCAAGGCGGCCAAGCCGAGCAAGGCGGTGATCGTCAGCTGTACGATTGCCGGCAACACGACGGTGACGGCCGGAAACGGTGCGGGATTGCAGCAGGCTGCCGTCGGAGGGGCCATCGAGGTCTACAATACGCTGATCTCGGGCAATACGACGGACGGCGCGGCCGACGATGTCGCCTGGTTCAAGGACGCCAGCTACAAGGTCGCCAACTCCATTATCGGAGGCACGGTTTACAATGCCGACGGTATGGCTGTCGCAGGCGCGGCGTTCGATCCTGCCTCGATGCTCAGCCCGCTGGGCGACAACGGCGGTGCGACGAAGACCTGCGTGCTGCTCGGCGACGCGAATCCGGCGCGCCAGTACGGCATGTCCGCTTCGGAGCTGAAGATCCTGGGCGAGACGCTCGATCCGGCTTTCGGCGAGGCGGTCAGCGCCATCGACCAGACCGGCGCTTCGCGCACGGGCAAGACGGTGATCGGAGCCGTCGTGAAATAAATCTGTTCACAGGGGGCGTGCTTTCTCGGTGCGCCCCTTTTTTTGTATCTTTGGGGTCGTAACGCCCCTTTTATCTGTCGCGGCGTCCGGCCGCCCCCCCCCGCAAGGAGGTGCGGTTTTGCATCGGCCCGACTTTTTTATGATCTTTACAGTTATGAAACTTTACAGAACCGGACTGCTGCTGCTTGCAGTCCTATGCACAATCCCGGTGTTTGCCGGGCAGCCGCCGCGGCTGAAGGTGGGTTCCTCGTCCGGGATTTTCGGCCCGGTGACGAACTGGACCTACGAAACCTTCGCCGAGGCGAAGAGGGCTGGCATCGACGCCATCGAGATCAGCGCGTCGACGCTGTTCCTGAACAAGGAGATGACCGACGATCGGCAGATCGAGGCGCGCTGCCGTCAGCTGAAGCGCGACCTCAAGCGCGCCGGAATCGAAATCTGGTCGGTGCACATGCCTTTCGGCCGCGAGATCGACCTCTCGCAGACGGACGAGGCCGTGCGGCAGCGAAGTGTCGAACTGCACCGCCGCGTGCTGCGCTTCTGCAAGATCCTGTCGCCGCGGATCGTGCTGTTCCACCCGAGCTGGTATCTCGGGCACGGGGAGCGCGACGCGCGGATCGCGCAGCTGGTGCGCTCGGTCGGGGAGCTGCTTCCCGATGCGAAGAAGATCGGCGCCCGGGTGGTGATCGAGAACATGCTGGGCTACGAACTGGTCAAGGACGGGAACTACGAACGCCCGCTGGGCCGTACGGTCGAAGAGGTGCTGCACATCATGTCGCTCGTGCCCCGGGAGGTGGACGCCGCGGTCGACACCAACCACATCGACAATCCCGAACTGCTGATCAGTGCGCTCGGACGCCGGGTGAGGACGATTCATGTCAGCGACGGCGACGGCCGCAACGAGTGTCACGAACTGCCGGGCCAGGGCCGGGGCGACAACGACTGGACGGCGATCCTGAAGGCCCTGTACGAGGATGCGCACTACCGGGGCGTCTTCATGTACGAGGTGAAGAAGGCGGAGTTCCCGCAGTTGAAGGCTTGTTACGACCGGTTGTACGAACAGTACGTGCAGTCGAAGCAATAAGGACGGTCGGGTTAAATGAGAACGCGGTTTGATGCAACTTCATCAAACCGCGTTCTTTGATTCCGGGCCGCTGGCCGGTCACCTGCGGACCACGATGCAGTTGGGGACCCCGCGCTCGCCCTCGTGGTCGAAGCGGCGGTTGTCGTAGGGATGGTTGAGGACGCCTTCCTGCGCCGTCCAGAGCGTCGAGGAGCCGCCGCCGTCGAGGTTCAGCGCCTCGGTAAGACCTAACTGACGTGCGATGTAGGCTGTTTCGGCGATGGTCGCGCCGTCGCCCTGGCCTTTGAAACGCCCGTCGATCACGGCCATCACCACCGTGCCGTCGGCCCGTTTGCCGATCAGCGTCCGGGGATGGCGGCGCGTGTAGAAACTGCTCCCGGAGGTGTATTCGACCACCTTGCCGCCGTCGATCAGCACCGGGCCTGCGGCCAGCGCCGAGCGGTAGCGGCGCGCCACGTCGGCATACTGCGTCGTGTCGCACGGGAAGATCTCCATCCGGCGGCCCTTGCGGTCCTTGAAGGCGATGACGCCGTTGGTGCGGAATGCCTCCTCGGGGGTGGTGCGTCCCACGATCTTCCTGTCGAGCAGGACGAAGGTGACCGGTTCGAAGGTTTTGACGTTGAAGTAGCTGCCGTTGACGGCGATCTCCGCGCCGGCGGCCTTCCCCAGATCGCTCGTGGACTCGGCCCTGCGGTCGAGGTGGACGATCGAGGTGGTGAACCTGCGTCCGGGGTAGGTGGCGACGGAGATGCTCTGCCGCGACCCGAACATGTCGATCTGGGCGTAGCGGCATTCGGCGCCGCCGCCGAGGTCGGCCGTGCGCCATTGGGCGGTGGCGAATGCAATCGAGTCGCGGGGAGTCTGCGCCGCGGCGCTGGAGGAAAAGAGGAGCAGCAAGGCTCCCGTCAGAATTTTGTTCATGGTTCGGATAAACGGGTTAGTAGCCACAAATTTACGCATTTAGCACGGATTTAGCAAGCGTCGGAGCCGCTATTTTCGGGGAAAAACGGACGCCGGACCCTCCCGGAAACGAAAGCGCCCCCGGAAGTCCGGAGGCGCTGGCTTTTCGGGGCGGAAAGCTGTTTACTGCCTGGCCTTGGTGTAGACCGTGCCCGTGCCCTCGATCGTGAGGGTATAGTTTCCGTCGGCCGTTTTGGCGATCACGCCCGTCTGGGTGAAGTCGATGGTCTGGCCGTTGCCGAGGCTCTGGCCCTTGAGCAGGATTTTGTCCGCCTCGCCTTGAAGTTCCCACGAGGTGTAGACCAGCGTCGCCATGTTGATCGACCTGGCCGCGCCTTCGACCATGATCTCGACGCCCATGACGCCTTCGGAAGCAATCGGGTCGGGCATCGTCCATTTGCCGACGGCTTCGGCGTAGGTGGGATCGGTCGCGATCTTCGTGGCGGCGGCGCCGTCCTCCAGTTTGCCCGTGTAGTCCACGGTGACGGGGGCGCCGAGCAGCAGGCCGTTGGCGTCGCTCTTGTCGGCGTCCGTGGTCGCGAAGGTGCAGGTGCTCTCGTCGGTCAGCGCACGGACGGTGACGGTGTTCATCGAGGCGTCGGTGATGAATCCCGAGAAGGTTTTGGGGGTGTTGTCGGCGCAGGCCGTCAGGCCGGCGAAAGCCAGTGCGGCGATCAGGGTTTTCGAGCTTCTCATTGGTATCGAGTCTTTAAAGGTTTTTACACTGTGAAATTACGCATTTTCCCCGGGAATTGTAGGGATTAACGCGATTTTATGTATTCGTCGATGGCTTTGGCCGCGGTGCGTCCCGCGCCCATGGCCAGGATGACCGTCGCGGCGCCCGTCACGGCGTCGCCGCCCGCGAAGACGCCCGGACGGGTCGTCGCGCCGCGCTCGTCGGCCGTGATGCAGCCGCGGCGGGTGGTTTCCAGACCGGCGGTCGTGGCGGCCAGCAGCGGATTGGGCGAGGTTCCCAGCGCCATGATCACCACGTCGCATTCGATTTCGAACTCCGAGCCCTCCTTCTCCACCGGCGAGCGGCGGCCGCTTTCGTCGGGTTCGCCCAGCTCCATCTCTACGCACCGCAGGCCCGTCACCCAGCCTTTTTCGTCGCCGAGGACCTCGGTGGGGTTGGTCAGCATGCGGAAGCGGATGCCCTCCTCCTTGGCGTGGTGAACCTCCTCGACGCGCGCCGGAAGCTCTTTTTCCGAACGGCGGTAGACGATCGTGGCCTCTGCACCCAGCCGTTTGGCCGTGCGCACGGCGTCCATCGCCACGTTGCCGCCGCCCACGACTACGACGCGCTGTCCGACGTAGATCGGGGTGTCGTACGCCTTGTCGTAGGCATGCATCAGGTTGGCCCGCGTGAGGAACTCGTTGGCCGAAACCACGCCGTTGAGGTTCTCGCCCGGGATGCCCATGAAGCGGGGCAGCCCGGCGCCCGAGCCGATGAATACGGCGTCATAGCCTTCGTCGTCCAGCAGCGAGTCGATCGTCACGGTGCGGCCCACGATCACGTCGGTCTCGATCCCGACGCCCAGCCGTTCGACCTGGGCGATCTCGCGCGCCACGATCCGCTCCTTCGGGAGGCGGAATTCGGGAATGCCGTAAACCAGCACGCCGCCCACCTTGTGCAGCGCCTCGAAAATCTTCACTTCGTAGCCCATGCGGGCCAGGTCGCTGGCGCAGGCCAGCCCGGCCGGGCCGCTGCCGATGACGGCGACCTTGCGGCCGTTGCGCACGGCGGCAGGCTGCACGGGGGCGCCGTGTTCGAGTTTCCAGTCGCCGACGAAGCGTTCGAGCTTGCCCACGGCGACCGGTTCGCTCTTGATGCCCAGGATGCACGAGCCTTCGCACTGGCTCTCCTGCGGGCAGACGCGGCCGCAGATCGACGGCAGCGAACTGTCCTCGGAGATGATGTCGGCAGCCTCCTGCAACCGCCCTTCGTGCAGGGCGGCGATGAAGTCGGGGATGCGGATGCCTACGGGGCAGGCCGCCACGCAGCGGGGATTCTTGCAGCGCAGGCAGCGCGAAGCTTCGAGTGTGGCCTCTTCGAGGTCGTAGCCGTAGCAGACCTCCTCGAAATTGGTCGCACGGATCGCCGGGTCCTGTTCGCGCACCGGCACGCGGGGTATTTTGTTTGCCATGTGATAGCAGATGAAAGGTTAAAAGTGAAAAGTGAAAAGTGAAAGGTGAAAGGTGAAAAGTGGGAAGTTCTATGCGGGAGATAATTATATATTCTGCATGGTCTCCGTCGCTGAAATGCCTTTCACCTTTCTACTTGTCCAATCCGATCTTACATACGTGTCCGGCCTCGCGCTCGGCCTCGATCGCCGCGGCGCGCTGCTCCTGGGTGCGGTACATGCCCTGCCGGCGCATCGCCTCGTCGAAATCGACCTCGTGGGCGTCGAACTCCGGGCCGTCGACGCACGTGAAGCGCGTCCGGCCGCCGACCGTCACGCGGCAGGCGCCGCACATGCCCGTGCCGTCGACCATCAGCGCATTGAGCGACACGGTGGTTTTCAGCGCGTACTTCTTCGTGGTGAGGGCCACGAACTTCATCATAATCATCGGGCCGATGGCCACGCATTCGTCGTAGTGTCTGCCCTCTTTTTCGATCAGCTCCCCGATCAGCGCCGTCACGAGCCCCTTGAAACCCTCCGAACCGTCGTCGGTGGCGATATGGAGGTTTTCGGCTACGGCGCGCATGGCGTCGGTGTAGATCAGCATGTCGCGTGTCTTGGCGCCGATGATGACGTCGGCCTTCACGCCGTGTTCCCGGAGCCATTTGACCTGCGGGTAGACCGGGGCCGTGCCCACGCCGCCCGCCACGAAGAGGTAGCGGCGTGGGCGCAGCTCTTCGACGGGCATTTTGACGAATTCCGAAGGGTGGCCCAGCGGACCTGCGAAGTCGGCGAGGGCATCGCCCTCGTTCAGTGCGCAGATTTTGCGCGTCGAGGCGCCGATGGCCTGCGTGACGATGGTCACGCTGCCCTCCGCAGCGTCGAAATCGGAGATCGTGAGCGGAATGCGCTCGCCGTGTTCGTCGACGCGCACGATGACGAATTGTCCGGGCTGCGCCGAGCGGGCCACGCGCGGTGCGAGGACCTTCATCAGCCAGATGCCCTCTGCGAGGAGTCTTTTTTCAAGAATGGGGTACATTATATCCGTTGTGTGTTTGTGTGTCACTCTTCGATGATTGCCGTCACCCGGATGCGCCGCATGGGCCGCACGGGGTCGTTGGTCACCACCACGAGGTGTTCGGTCACGATGCCGTAGTCCTGCGTCCGGGGATCGAGCAGAATTTCGCAGCGCAGCGAATCTCCGGGGGCGATTTTCTGCCCCGGGGCGAGTGTCGTGGCCACGTGTCCCTCGCCTTCGACGGCCCGCACGATCAGCTCCGCGCCGCCCGCGTTCGAAAGCGTAAAGTGCTTTTTCCGGACTGGTCCCGCATGTTTGACCGGTCCAAATTTAAGGATATTTTCCGAAAAATCGGCTTTCGGGGCGTTTTGTGTTGCATCCGCGGGCTGCGGGTCGACGCCGATGCCGTGGGTGACGAGCGTCGTGCCGTTGCTCCGTCCGTCGATCAGGACCTCCAGCGCGTCGCGCACGGTCCCGTAGCGGGGTTTGTCGGCGGGGATGAGGTAGGCGAAGTTGATTTCGCCCCGTTCGCCCGGCGCGATCTGTTTCGGATAGTCGGTCCGAAGCGCTCCGCTCGTGGTTTCGGGCCGCAGTTCGAGGCGGACCGGGCGTTTCGAGGTGTTCGCGTAGCCGATCGCCGCCTGCACCTGCCGCCCCGGATAAATATAGGAGAAGGCGTTGAGCGTCGAGGCCAGCCGCAGCCCTCCGCCGGCATCGACGGGGTATAGCTCCTCGACGGTTTTCTGCCGCGGGATGACGCTCCCCTGCACGGTGAGCGTGGCGATCTTCCGCTTCTCCGAAGAGTAGACCCACAGCTCCTTGGTGAATGAGCCGGGGCGGTTGGCGGGGTCGTAGGTGACGGTGATCTGCGTCTTTTCGCCCGGAAGGATCGGTTTCTTCGAGAAATCGGGGACCGTGCAGCCGCAGGTGGTCACCACGTCGAGGATCACCAGAGGGCTGTCGCCGCGGTTGACGCCCGTGAACGTGTGGCTGACGCGGCCGTCGGTTTCGCGGATCGTGCCGAAGTCCCACGTATCGGGCCGAAAAGACAGATGTTCCTGCGCCGAGGCCGTTAAGGCGCATAGCGTCAAGAGAATAAGGAAAATAACGCGATTCGGGATCATTTCTTTATGATTTGTGCGACATGCAAAGATACTTTTTTTGCGAAAAAATCGTGCAATAATTTTGCGGGAATGAAAAATTGCTATATATTTGCACTCCGAAACGACGGGATAACCCGTTTCGAAATGCCTGAATAGCTCAGTTGGTTAGAGCACATGACTGTTAATCATGGGGTCCTAGGTTCAAGTCCTTGTTCAGGCG
>ENA-UEQB01002639-UEQB01002639.1-human-gut-metagenome-genome-assembly--contig:-NODE-2639-length-12491-cov-4.918479_pt1 | contig 12491 bp, 10 predicted proteins | sample MGYA00242901_ERZ507918 | MGnify/ENA primary metagenome ERZ507918 (study PRJEB26167, sample SAMN06115405) | human gut metagenome | host: Homo sapiens | place: China:Sichuan | collected 2016-04-06... | reverse complement strand
CGTTTCTCAATATAATAAAATATATATTATTTATTCTAAAATTCTGCTAATCTTGATTGCTCACAAATTTACATCTATTCTATCTCCACAACCCCACGAAGTTATCTAATCTATCAACTCAACCCTATCACTTTAAGGAGAGTTGATATATTTCCTCTAAAAATAAAAATAAGGGTTTCCCGACATTAACATCCTCGGCAAAGTAGCGGTGGGAAAAGTTCAATGTCAGGAAACCCTTTATTTATCAGTATTTTGTTTAGTCATATTTCTCCACCCTTGACATCAATACTACCGTCTCAACGTGTGTTTTGATAGATAAGTGATACTGATTCGCGAAATTAGAGTTTTGCGTAAAGGTTCGACCCCCTTATGGAGAGGGGGGGGGCGGAAAAGGATGTCAATTCTTTTGGCACTGTAGACTCTCCGGCATGCTCACAAATCGCCAATTTCGATTCGTATTCTGTTTGCTTATTCAGTCCATCAAATAGCGTACGAGACAACTCCGATCCTAAAGTTCTTCTCAATATTAAGCCTTACATTCATCTCTGGATGCTTTTTCCTAATTGATTGTCTTGTTTTGATTAAATTTATACTGTCATAGACTATACATCCGGGTCATGTACCTATAAGACTCCAAGACTTTTCAAAATTTCCCTTGAAATATCCCGAGCTTTGACTCCAGTAGCACCATTTACTGCTTCAATATTGGTGGCAAAATAGTAACGATTGTTGCCTTTCTCCACCACTCCGACAAACCAGCCTATGGAGTAAACCCCTTCTATGCTGCCTGCTCCAGTTTTGCCGGAGAAAACTATGCCATTTTCATCCGATTGGATAATTATTTTCCGGACAATAGCCATATTTCGTGCCGAGAAAGGTAACTGGTCGTGGTAGAGACGTCGCAGCAGTTCAACTTGCTCCTTTGCCGAGATTGTCAGGGAGGAACGGAGCCAGAATTGGGTGATCCCACCGGAAATATCACGATTACCATAAGGGATAGCGTCGATATATTTTTGCATATGTTCCGGACCTATGCGCGAGGCAAGTGCCTGATAATACCAGACAACGGAATTCTTGATGCCGGAAGCCATCGTGTGATCTTGGTTCCAAACCGGAAGGAACCGTTGTTGCCCGTCCCAGGACAGCACCATGTTTTCGTCTGATGCGGCTCCGGTTTCCAGAGCAATTAGCGAATTGTAGATCTTGAATGTGGAACAGGGAGTGAGACGTGTTTCACTTTGCTGTTCATTGAATACGGAATATTGGTCTTTGGATTCATCGTACACAACAAATGTACCGCTGGTAAAGCCCTCGAAGTACTTTCCAAAGTCTTCCCTAACCGCCACTGTCGCTGCGTTCGTGGTAGTCATTAAGCTGAAGCTACCAAGAGTAACCATCATTAATACAAGTAACCATCTTTTCACGATAACCATCCTTTTTCATCTTATATTTTTTTCATTGAGCATGCGAAGTTATTGAGTTATTGAGTTTAAATCCCCCTTATATAAAACTTTCAAGATTACAACTGTAGTCTTTATGTATAAATATTACACTTGTAATCCAACCGTGTCAAGGCACCCTATACTTTGGGAAAATAAAAAACAGACTGTTTGAAAAGATTCCGCTGATAGTTGCGGGTATTTCAACAATCTGTTGTCTTAATATGAGCTATTAAATGAAACGCTAAAAAATAAGACGAGGAGCAATCTCCCGCGTCTATAGAATATTTTTATCTTTAAGAATTGATAACGTTATGGTTTTTGCGGTAGCTCCGTCTGTCCAAACTTTCCCTTGAATATTCGTAGCAAAAGCAAAGACTTTTCCTTTGCTTTCTACGAATCCCACAAACCAACCATTAAGTTGATTACCATTCACAATTCCAGTTCCTGTTTTTCCGTATAAGGTTATTTTATCTTGGTCCGATAGTTTAATTGTTTTTTTGACGATGTCGATGTTCCGTCGTGAAAAGGGCAGTTTATAGGTATATAGTTTTTCGAGTATTTTTACCTGTTCAATCGGGGATATTTTCAAAGAAGATTCCAACCAGAATTCATTAATGCCACCGGAAAGATCAACGTTTCCGTATCCCATTTGTTTTAAATAGCTCTCAATTCTTGTTTTGCCTACAAGAGAGTCGACTTTCTGAAAATACCAACTTACTGAGTTGATCGTTGCGGAAGTTAGTGTTTGATCCTTATTCCACTGTTCGAATGGATAAATAGTCCCGTCCCACTCCATTTGAGCATTTTCATTCGTCACAACCTCAGTCTCTAGACCGACTAAAGAACTAATGATTTTGTACGTTGAATCAGGCGAAACACGTTTTTTGCTGTTGGCGTCATTATATACTTGATAATGACCTGATTCCAAATCAAGTAAGACGAAAGAGCCATCGTATTCTTTGAAATAACTACTCAAATCTTCATATGTAACGCTTTGCTGTAGCTTTGGTGCCTTTTCTTCTTGAACCGGACCTGTGATTCCCTGTGCATTGGTCAAGGCAAGGCACCCCATCAGTGAAAAGAGACTTATTCCCCAGAAAATTTCAGCTATAGTCCCTTTTTTATAAGCGGCAATCTTTACCATTCGTTGTTTGATGTGGGATTTACCGCTTGCAAATCCGGCTACTGTGTGATCGTAAACAGGATAAGAGAATCTTTCTAACAAGCAGATAATAGCATCGCCATAGCTTTTGTACTCATCAGGTTTCAGAACGGAAAGCACATTGGCATCACAAGCCAACTCCCTATCTTCTCTCATTTGGTTAAAGGCATACCAAATAAGCGGATTAAACCAATGAAAGATTTGCAATAATGTTGTAATCCAATTTACATAAATATCTTTGCGTTGAAGATGTGCCAATTCATGTAGTATAATAAAGCGCAATTTTTCTTGGCTCAGTTCAGTGACAATACCGCTTGGTAGTATAATATGCGGTCGAAGTGTTCCGGCGGCCATAGGACTGCGGATTACCGATGATTCTATCAGTACTGGGGTGCTTTTGATGTTTAGCGCGAGCTTGCACTCCTCAAACAACCCTATTGCGCCAACATCGGTTACTTTGGCACCGTTCTTTAATATTCTCCTCATTCTCGCTGTCAAAGTAATCGTATAAATGGTTAAACTTAATGCTCCGATTAGCCATATCCCCAAAACAATGTTTTCGTTTGAGTCAAAGAAAGACCGTTCTATCCTATGGGTATAGTCGTCAGCGTCATTCACAGTTGTCGATATCGGCAATTGTGAATCCGTGCTCCAAGTCGCCTGAGAATTAGTCTGAACACCAATGACATGCCCGGGCCAAGTCTTAATGTTTAGATGTAAAAAAACGTTGAATATGCTTATCGAACTTTCTGGGGCATAAGGAATTATCAACCGCACGATTAACATGAACCATATCAAGTATTGGCAATGAGTGCTCAGCCTTTTTTTGAAAGTTAATCGAACCAATATGATCAACACGATTAGTATGCTCCCCATAAGTGAAGAGTCAAGCAACCATAGGATAAATGAAGACTGACCCACGAGGAGTCCTCCTTTATGAGTTCTTTTGATCCAAAATACGCTTGAGTTCGTCTATCTCTTCCTTGGATAATTTTTGTTCCTCAAGAAAATTAGCAAACATTACGTTTAGAGCTCCGGAAAATACCTTTTCCAAAAAAGAATGACTTTCCGCTTTTACGCACTCGTCTTCGGCGACAAGAGGATAATAAACGTATACACGTCCATCTTTATTAAACGCAATCGCTCTTTTCTTGACCAATCGTCCAAGTAACGTTTTAACGGTCTTAGGTTTCCATGTTGTAACGCCCTCGATTTCTGTAATAACCTCATTGGCAGTAAGCGGTGCTTTTATCCATAAAACTTTCATAACTTGCCACTCAGTGGTTGAGATTTGGGGTAATTCTTTCATTTAGTTTCACCTCTAAGATTACAAGTGTAGTATTAAAATTAATAATAACGTTATGTGCTCCAGTTGTCAAAAATTGTTTTACCCTATCCCTCACTGTCAATTTTAATTCCCTTGTTTCAATATCCCTTCTTGTGCAGGACTTGGCGAATAATCATTGTTTCAAATGATAATACTCGCCAATTGGATAGGAAACCAAGAAAAGTCCATAGCTGAAAAGTGAATGGCTGTATGGGCGAAAATTCAAAACCAGAAGAGAAGTCAAACAGGCGATCTTTGAATATATTGAACTGTTTTACAATCGACGTCGATTGCATAGCACCAATGAATATCAACCGCCGATTCCGAAAAAGTGAATAAGTTAATGCCAATTGAGCCACAGAGTTAATGTTACATCGTGGCTCTAAATTATTAACCTCGCGGCTCTGCCGCACCGTAATATGCAAAAGCAACTTAGCTGCAAACGACTCAGAGAGTGAGGGATTTTTCTTGTCCACTCATGCTTGGCAAGGGCAAAGCTTTAATTTTTTAAGTTCCCAGGCTAATTATAACGAAATTCATTCAATTTTAACGAAACAAAAAACCGGTCAAGGTGACTCAAACAATCACCCCGCCGGCTCATTCTCAAATCCCTATTCCATTGCGCACTCGACTTCCGTCCCATCAAATAAATTGACTATCAATCTTCCGCCCTCATAAACAGTCACTTTTTCAACCATCGAAAAATATAGGTCGACGTCAAATTCAGTAACCCTCTCCGCTCCCGAGATGGTCTCAAGCAATTGCTTTGACTTATATCGCACCAGAACATTTCCGCTCACCAACCGGTCGCGACATTTTTCCATGAAGTAATCCCTGTTCTCAATCATCGCATTAAACACATCAACAAAAGCCTGATACAAAACCTCATCGTCAATATGTCGGCTCTCGCATCCTTTTTCACCCTTCACCACATACTTGCCGTTGCAGCGCCATACAATCCGCCTAAGCCGATCATCCGTAGAGTTCCAGACCTTCCTACCAAAAACTCGGCCACAAGATCCGCAAATTACTCTACCCGCAAAAGGATTATCGGTTGTAGCATATTCAAGCTTCTGAATGCCATACTTCAATGCAAAGTTTCTTCTTCGCTCCATTTCTAACTGTACCGCTTCCCACATTTCTTTGTCAATAATGGCTGGATGGCTGTCTTCCACATAGTACTGCGGCACTTCACCATTGTTGTCCGCGCGTTTCTTACTCAAAAAATCAACCGTATAGGTCTTCTGGAGCAGTGCATCACCTTTATATTTCTCGTTGGTAAGCATCTTCCTGATGCTGCCTTCATACCATTTAGCCTTGCCATTCCAGTTTAAAGTACCGTCATTTTCTAGGTCCCTAGCAATGCGATTGGCGCCTTTTCCATCAAGAAAATCTTCATATATGCGTTTTACAATTTTCGCCTGCTTTGGATTAATAACCAGATTGCCATTTTTGTCTTTGTCATATCCTAAGAACTTGGTGTGATTGATATGCAATTTCCCCTGTTCAAACCGCCGCCGAATACCCCACGTACTATTTTCAGAAATTGACCTCGACTCGTCTTGCGCTAGTGAACTCAAAATCGATAAAAGCACTTCTCCCTTGCTATCAAGCGTTTTTATATTTTCCTTCTCGAAAAACACTTCAATTCCCAGGTCTTTGAGAAGCCGAACATAAGTTAAAGTATCCAAGGTATTTCTGGCAAATCGTGAAATAGATTTTGTTATAACCATATCAATTTTTCTAGCCTTGCAGTCTTCAATCATTCGATTAAACTGCTCACGTTTTTTTGTATTCGTACCACTAATCCCTTCATCCGCATAAATGCCAGCACATTCATACTCAGGATTACCTTCAATATATGCTGTGTAATATTTAACCTGGGCTTCGTAGCTTGATAACTGCTCGGCCTGATCGGTCGATACCCGGCAATACGCGGCTACTCGTTTTTTCTGTAACTTTAGGTTTTCTGCTAAATTTGTCCGGTTCGCTTTTGCTGGTATAACGGTAATATTTCTTGCCATTTTTAAAAACCTCCTCAACAAGAGTTTCTTTTTGTATATTCATCCTGCCAATCTCATCATCTTCAATTGTTGTACCTGAGCAGGAATTTTTTCCTTCTTGAATATATGTGCTGCATTGCCACATAACTTTTTTACAAGAATATTTGCTATTCCAAACCCGTCGACGCAAGGTTGCACCACACTTACTGCATAAGAGTTTCCCTGTCAGCGGATAGCGATTAGAATATTGGTCTTTATTTTCCAACTTATGACCTTTAGCTTTTCCCCGCAAAATAATCTGCTGTTGTGCTTCTTCCCACATTTCTCTGCTTATAATTGGAGGGTGGTTATTTTCAATATAATAACTTTCAATCTCCCCTTGATTGATGCACTTTTTCTTAGTAAGATAATCCTTGATATAAGTTTTCTGTAATTTCGCATCGCCTTTGTATTTTTCATTTTTAAGAATATTGATTATTGTGCTTGGATGCCAATTACCACCAGCCACTGTTTGAATTCCTTCGTCATTTAATTCCTTAGCAATCACAAAACTACCCTTGCCAGCAATATATTCTGCGAAAATCCGTTTGACGACTTGTGCTTGGATAGGATTAATCACCAATTCCCCCTGCTCAGTTTTGTCATATCCTAAAAATCGAGTAGTATTAATAGCGACTTTTCCTTCTTCAAACTTCCGTCGATAATGCCACTTTATGTTTTCACTAATATTTTTACTTTCCTCTTGGGCAAAAGAAGAGAGGACAGTAAGCATCAGCTCACCGTCCCCTGTCATTGTTGAAATATTTTCTTTTTCAAAAACAACTTCTACGCCTAATTCTTTAAGTTCTCGGACTAATTCTAATACAATCGTTGTATTTCTGGCAAAACGCGAAATGGATTTCGTTAAGATCCGGTCAAGTTTCCCTTCTCTAGCCAACGCTAACATTTTTTGAAATTCTGGCCGTTCATCTTTTGTGCCAGTAATTCCTTGATCAGCAAAAATACCAACATACTCATATTCTGGATTGGCTTCAATCAAGTGCTGATAGTATATGGTTTGATTTTCGAGCGATTCACCTTGCGCAACACTCCCAGAGGAAACGCGCGCATACGCACAGACTCGCTTACGCTTTGGTGCTATAACACTTATGGGTTCAATAATTCTGACTCGCATATTGCCTGCTCCTTTCTATCAAACTTCATTACTATACATCACTCTGAAGCACCGTAAAGTCAAGTTAATAGAGCCGTCAAAACCGCCAAACATGCCCGACCTCCCAGCCGGAGGTCTTTATTTTTCCCCTTGCCAGTTCCTCTGGCACCAGATGCACTTCCGCTGCCACGGCCTTATACGGGTCATAATTTCGCTGCACCCCAAGCGGAATATAGGCGTCACCGCAGTGGCTACCTACCCCTGCGGAAAGTTCCCAAGCTTTATCCAGATTAATCTTTAGTACATCTACTTTATACTCGTTATCGTTTTTGACCACAGCCGTCCGGTCGGTCTTTTCCAGTGCGGCAGCCGGCAGTGTAACATCCTGTTTATTGATCCTCTCCGCCACCTGCTCAGCCGCAACCTCTAGCGATGGCGCGCTTATGGAAAAACTGGCAGCAGGCGGCTTAGCTTTCAGTTCATCATAAGCCGCCTGCAGTTCCTTAGCGTTCATCTGTGAGATATGAAGGGCTTTGCCAAGTTCCTGCGCCTGTTCCAGTTGTTCCTGCTGCAGCACCACCGCCTGCCGATAGTTTTCTTCCGCTTGCTGTGTACGCTGCCAAAGCCAGAAAATCATTGCGCTTATTAATAGGAAGGAAACAACAATCACCATCATCCACTTGTTTTTCTTAACGACAGTTATCCACGTTTGTAATAGCCGGAATATCTTAACCATACCTTATCCCTCCTGTGCTAAAAAATAATCAGTCACCCCTCGTGCAATTGCCCTAGCATATTTATCTTGCCATTTAGTATCGGCCAAAAAAGCGGCTTCTTCATCATTTGAAATGAATGCCATCTCAACCAAACAAGCCGGAGCCTCTGTATAACTGAGCACATAAAATCGAGCTTCTTTATCAGGATCACCGTCAGAGTAATCTGCTCTGCCTGCACGATCTGGAAACTCTGTAGCAATTTGCCCATATACACAAGTTGCAAGTTTATCTCCGAGTGTATTCCCTGGCGAAGTCCAAACCTCATAGCCTTTTGCTTTCTGATTTGTCGCACTATTACAATGAAGCGAAATGAAAATATCGGCACCCCAGTCATTAGCCAAAGTTGTCCGATAGCTTAAATCATCCGTTTCCACTTGTTCGAAGTCAGTTCTGGTTAGTTTCACCTCATACCCTACCGCAAGCAAATATTTTTCTACTAGACGTGAAACGCTTAGTGAAATATCTGCTTCTTGTAAACCTGTTGTTTTGTTTACAGCACCTGGATCAATATTTCTTCCCGCATGGCCTGGATCTATTACTACTCTCATCTTTACTCCCCCTATTCAATATCAATCTGCTACGTTCTGTCATTCAATGACTTTTTTTCTTTACGAAGCTGTATTAGCTTGTCGCGAATAAATAGTGGAATATATTCGCTATATCCCATACGATCTAGATTTTCGATAATACTAAGTCCTTCGTTTCCCAAATATGCAAATATTACCATAGATCGGCAAGTGCTAATACCAAAAATACTAACATCAATCCAATGCGCCATAATAATGATAATTAACATGACAAACTTACGTTTGATCCCGTCAAATCCTTTTTTGCTATCAAGCGTTGCCGTCTTCCATGCCGCAATTAACCCCGTCAAATAATCTAGTGCTACAAAAATCAAAAGTGCCGTAACAAGCTTATCAACACCGCCAACTAGAAAAGAAAACGCTGCTCCTATGCCTGAAAATAGAGCCATAATGCGCAGTTCTATTTGCGTATAATCCATCTTATCCCTCTCCTCTTCAAATATTTGTCTTAGAAAAACAAATCACCTGAAACGAAGTTAGTCCTTTTCGTTCCAGGTGATTTGTTCAATTTCTTGAGCATTTTCTGCTACCTGCAATCTTTCCTGCAACCTCCAATGCTTTAACTTTACCGCTATAATATGAGATTCCAAGTCTTTTCCTAACTTAATAAGCTGTTCTTTTGTATGAAAGTAAACTGCTTTTACCCCTTTTATTTCTTTTCTGGCACGAATCGGAGCCTGTCCAGCTGGGCAAATTCCTTTATATCGTTCCGTAGTTTTCCAGTCTTTTTCTTGCACTCGATTATAAAGGCTCTCCAGAATATGTTGATCTTCCACTTCACTATCATAAAATAGCGTTTCGCCAGTGGCTTTTGACCAGAACCCTTCTGTATAAGCACTTGCAGCCGCTTGCACTAATTCTTCTTTTTTCATTGTTTTAAGGTTTTCAAGCGGTAGGGCTGGGACAAAAAAATCATCAACAACCTCCCAACCTTCTTCATCAAGCCCCGGTTCCCAGCTTCTAAGCTCTAAATTCTGAGGTTTGTACCATAACATCATCAATCGCCTCCACTAAACATCCATACCACCCAACAGAACCATCATTGTCTTTTGGTGAAAGCTGATTCCAAATGACACTGGCTTGTCCTGTATAAACACGAATGTATTCGTTACATATTTGATTAATATAGCAGCCATAGGCATACCCATTTGCGGAGTTATACATGCTGTCCACTACCGAATAGGCATTATCCCACATATACCGCTTATAAAACAAAGTTACCTTGATTTGTTGTGAACGGAACGGATTTTCCCAGTAATAGTTATTGCTGGTTGTTACCCATTGCCAGCCCATGAACTTGCTGCGCGGTACACAAAAGGGATTGCTTTTCACACCCCAGCAGGGCGATGAATCAAACTTTGCTTTTTGTCCATCGTTTTGAAAGTTTCCTAAAGAAATAGCATCTGTTGGTAGAATATCATTAGCTATATTTCGATACGTTCTGCGTTTAAGACAGGAAAAAACATTTTTGATTTCCGCTTCGCTTGGTTTTCGATACAGCATCACAACATGATGCAAATCGCCGACAAAGGGATAACTATTGTTATTGGGATATACCCCAAAACAAGCCGCTAAATTATCTACAGCATTTGCAGTAAAGTTTGGAATGAATTCTGGTTCTGTTCTATCTGAATATAAATACAGTCCACCATCTGCAAAAACAAAACCAACAACAGCCGGAGCATTATCGGGAATTTGTATTGTCGCTGCCACACCTCCTCCGGTTGTGCCTGTACCAGATGCATATGCTCCAATACACCGACTGCCGTTATAGCTCACATATAAGATATTCCCTTTTGAGCCATTATAGTTAGAAAAAAGCGTCCGATATGAGTCAAGTGCCCTAGCTTCCAGTAACGCAAAAAATCCAAAGCTTGCCGGAAATTTAAAATTTCCTATATCAAGTCGAGAAATCGCGCCTACTCCCGTAAAACGCCTTGCATAACCAAGGCCGACAGTACTTGTTATGATGGGACAGTTTTGTGCTGTTCCCGGATACAACGTTCCAACACTAGAAGTATCATTTGCTAAGTTTCCGCTACTTTCATCAAATCGCCATTCATGCCATTCTTCTGTTTCACTCGAAAGATCTGGAGTAGTTGCCATATAATCGATGTACTCGCACGGAATTCCAGTTTGTGTAGCAAGCTTAGCCCATTCTTCTGCTGACAGTACATCTTTTCTAATTTGCAAGAAATTCATTATTGATTTATCCGCACGATAATTTCCGTCATAATGGTTTAATACTCCAAGCTTACTTACAGTTGGCATGGCCGCATTTTGCAGCTTTGCTTTCCACCAGACCACCCCATTGATATAGATAATCAGTTGCTCATTGTCATAAGCAAGTACAATTTGGTAGCGCATGCCAGGCCGTAAGAAATAGTTTAAGCTAAACTCAGCCCCTGACCAACCACAATAGTGTAAATATAGCTCTCCCGTCGAGTTATATACACGAAAGTAGAATCCGTTCAGCGAAGCAATCATAAAATTGGCAGTCGTTGTACTTTTATAATCCTTATAGATAAAATCAGCGAGAATAGCAATTTTTTTCGTTTGATTGAAATCATATACATTTCCTTGCGATAGCAGGTTTGAATTCACCGATATTTTTCTACCATACCCAAAGCTTCCCGCTACCCGCTCTACTTCATCAGCTTTTGTTCCACCAGCAATCAAGTTGTTTTGATTTGCAGTTTTATCATTAACCACAGTTCCTGTATCATCAAACTCATAATGATGAACAACCATATTATCTAAAACAGGCCATTTAAACTGGACTGTTTTTACGCAAACTTCTTTACTAATTTCTTTTTGGCAATATACCATCCCGCTACTAGGAGTAGCAGTCAGAGGTATCGTGGATGCAGCAACATCGATATATTGCTCGGCAAGATTTACCTTTCCTCCAGGATTTTTGAGTAACGGTGCGCCATTCATTAAATCAACTTGTATATCCATACCGGAAACAATAAAATTCTTCTGTCCTAAGACCTTGCTAGAAAGTTCTTGATTTAAAAGTCCTGCTGCCAAAAGCTCCTTCGTGATTGCACCTTGCTGAATATGTGTAGTTCCAATAGACTGATCGTCCAATTGCTCTGAACCAATTACTTTTTCCGTTAGCTTATTTCTTGTAACGGCTTTGTCAGCCAACCCCTCGGTAGAAATTGGTTTTCCGACTCCGCTCGCATGGTCATGTCCATTTAAGACACTAACCGCTTCCTCTGGACCCATTTCTAAATTTAGCACTGCCACCTTTAATACCCCCTTATAATGGCTTGTATCAGTTTTCCGGCAATCAAATTGCCTTGTACATCAAGAAGCTCAATATCAAATCCGCTTGTATTTATATTTGAAATTCGCCAGGTAGTTTGTTCGCCTTTCTCATTTTGCGAAAAAACTCCAATACTCGGTGATTCTGTATAGTGAAGCCTAAAAGAAATTCTTGTTTTCTCTGCTGGTATATAAACATTGGTGATCCGTTCTTCAATATCTGGCACGTCAATCATTACATTGACACCCTTTACAGTTGTATTGCTCACTTGATCGAGAGAAATCGGCCGTACGCGAATTTGTACATATCTTCCATAAAATTGATTTTTACTGCTAGGCTGCCAAGCATCCCATACCTTTGAGTCTACGCTGGCTCGGTATTCAACCTCGATACGAATATTTTTCTTAGGCTCATACACTACACCAATTCGGGCAAAGGTCTGTAACTCAAAAGAAGGCGAAACATACTGCACTTCTGAACGAAAAATGCTAAAAAAGTGATTATAATCCTTAAGGCATTCCTTCGTCTTTACATGCCATATGCCGGACTCGTCGACCCAGTAACACCCTTGATCCATAATATTTTCACCTAAATCCAATACCGGCAGTTCAATATACGCATCATCTCGAAGTAATGGCATTCCGTTAAAGGCATCAAAAAAACGCAAATAATCCTTTAACAGTTTTTGTGACTGTAAAGAATAGCCGCTATTGTTTGGATACATATTGGTGATTTGGCACGCTTCAACAGGCACATACCTCTCAAGT
>ENA-UEQB01002623-UEQB01002623.1-human-gut-metagenome-genome-assembly--contig:-NODE-2623-length-12586-cov-6.501479_pt1 | contig 12586 bp, 7 predicted proteins | sample MGYA00242901_ERZ507918 | MGnify/ENA primary metagenome ERZ507918 (study PRJEB26167, sample SAMN06115405) | human gut metagenome | host: Homo sapiens | place: China:Sichuan | collected 2016-04-06... | reverse complement strand
TGCTGTCTTCTCTCTATTCAAGTGTGCTGCCCACCTTTGCAAGATCGGTAAAGAAAGGAATGATGGAAGAAGAAGCATTGGACTATGCCCTGTCTCAGGTGAATAATGTTTCGAAGAAACGTTTGCTCGGCAACCTTACTGAAATGAAAGAGCAGTTGCTGGAACTGGAACCCGTGACAACCGGTAACCAGAAGGAAATTCCATTCGTCAGAATGTTGACCGAAGAGATGAATCATTCGGCACAGGAAGTGTATAATTATAGTGGTATATATATAAGTTATAGTCTTTCGTCTTCGAGTGATTGCCTGAAGATGGAACCGTATCTGATTAGTGCCTCCGAAAACAATGACTATGTACAGGTGACTCATATGAGCGCTTACAACACAACGCACCGGGGAATCGGGGTGTTAAATAATCATCAGAATGCATATATCATCTTCAACGAAAGGGAGGCTCCGCAGCTTGCATTATTCACCATCTATCTGCAACTGCCCATGTACGACTATCCGTCTATGCTGAAAGGGCTTTACCTGAGTCTGGACTATAACCGGAATCCGATAGCCCGGCGGATTGTTTTCGTGAAATATTCCGATAGCACCAGCATGGATGATTTTATTGAACTGAAAGGCGGACTGCTGACCGAGGAAGAACTGACACCGGAGCAAAAGGTCTATTTTGAATATACATGCCGGGGCGGGGATTATATAAAAACGTGTACGGTGCCCTCCCCTCACCTGAATGGTGACGATCTGGAAAGGGAGAAGAAGATGCTGAAACTGTGATTCTGCTAATAAGAATAGAACGACGGTGTGTCTTTTGTTACAGATTTACAGTTTTTCTTATCATCTTGCTTTGATATTGAAAGTTTTTTAGTATGTTTGCCGCATTATTAATGAAAAACACGTCTTTTCAATGAAAAAGCAAGATTTCCTGTTTATTATTCTGGTGGTGGTAGTCTTTCTACCCTTCTTTTTGAGTGACGCGGTTTATGACTGGTATAAGTCGTTCAATGCTGCACATGGTATGGTGATGAGCTTTCTGAAGTTTGCCATTCTGTCTTCGTTGGGCGAAGTGCTGGGATTACGAATCAGTGCGGGAGTGTATAACCGGAAGGGTTTCGGTATTATTCCGCGCATGGTGGTATGGGGCATACTCGGTATGGGTATCAATGCCGCTATGATTATCTTTTCAAAAGGTGTGCCGCAGTTCATGGAGTATATGGGAATGGCAAATGCTGCCGCAACGTTTACAAATGAAGCGATGTCTCTCGATAAGGTGCTGGTGGCACTGGCTATATCGGTAACGATGAACACAATCTTTGCTCCGGTATTCATGACTTTCCATAAAATAACAGATACGCATATCCTGATGTGCGGCGGTTCTATTAAGAGTCTTATCACCCCTATTCCGATGACGAAAATCATCACCGGACTGAACTGGAACGTTCAATGGAACTTCGTTTTTAAGAAGACAATCCCGTTCTTCTGGTATCCTGCACACACCATTACTTTCATGCTTCCACCGGATATGCGCGTATTGTTTGCAGCATTGCTGGGCATTGTGCTGGGAGTATTGCTGGCAGTGGCGGCACGGAAATAGTTTTTTTATTACCTTTGCTTCCTGCTAAACGAAAATAGATGTATGAAACTATATAGTAAGCAGGAAGCAATCGCACGCATGAATATGCTGGCAGGCTGTTCAAAGTCGTTTGTCTTTCTGATTGATTATTCGCAGGAACAGGTTTATGTGGAAGAGACGGCAGAGGTCTCACCGGAGGAGTTGATATATAACCTGAATGGATTTACGAATGAAGCAGTTGCCGGTTTAACGGATGAATTGCTTCCGGAGAGTTTGCCGGAACAGATAGAATGGATCTCACAGCCTGTTTCTTTTCAGGAATACAGTCGTGCTTTCGAACATGTGAAAAAGAATATTCTTGCCGGAAACAGCTTTCTTACGAATTTAACTTGCCGGACTCCGGTACAAACCAATCTGACTTTAAAGGATATATATTGTAACTCCCGTGCTTTATATAAAGTATGGGTAAAGAATCGTTTTGTAGTTTTCTCTCCGGAGATTTTTGTTCGGATAAAGAAAGGGATTATCAGCTCTTATCCCATGAAAGGTACGATAGACGCTACCCTGCCCGATGCTGTACAAACCTTGATGAACGACGGGAAAGAAGCGGCGGAACATGCTACGATTGTGGATCTGATCAGGAATGATCTGAGTATTGTGGCATCTCATGTCCGGGTGGAGCGTTATCGCTATATAGATGTGTTGCAGACAAATCGGGGACCGATATTGCAGACCAGTTCGGAGATATGCGGTGAACTTCCAGAAGATTACAAACGGCAGTTAGGTGATATTCTTTTCAGTATGTTGCCTGCCGGTTCTATTACCGGTGCACCCAAAAAGAAGACGATGCAGATTATTCGTGAAGCTGAAGGATATAAACGGGGATTCTATACGGGAATAACCGGATATTTCGATGGAGACAATATGGATAGTGCCGTGATGATACGTTTTGTGGAGCAAGAGGCGGACGGAATGTATTTTAAAAGCGGTGGTGGCATTACTTTCAAGAGTGACGCCCGCAGTGAATATGAAGAAATGAAACAGAAAATATATGTGCCGATTTATTGAAACGATACAAGTACGTGACGGTAAGTTGCAGAACCTTGCCCATCACAACCGTAGGATGAATGAGACGAGACAGGCGGTTTTCGGAATGGCGGATCAACTAGATATTCTGGATTATACAGGAGATTGTCCTGAAAGCGGTTTTTATAAATGCCGGGTAGTTTATGGCAGAGAAGTATGTGAAGTGGCATTTTCCGCTTATACAATGAGGACTGTACGTTCGCTCCGGTTAGTCGGTTCGGATACGATTGATTATCGCTACAAAAGTACGGAACGGAAAGAACTGGAAGCATTGTATGCCCTGCGCGGCAATCAAGATGATGTATTGATTGTCAGAAACAATCTTTTGACGGATACTTCCATTGCTAATGTGGCGTTAGAAAAAGAGGGAGTCTGGTATACACCGAGGACTCCCTTATTGAAAGGCACAAAACGTGCATTGCTGTTGGAACAGGGGGTACTGACGGAATGTGATATTCCGTCAGATGAGATTTCCTCCTATTCACATATCGCTTTATTTAATGCGATGATTGATTTTCAGTCTCTGGTTCTGGAGATTAACCGGGATACGGTTATTCGTATTTGATACTATCTACCGGATTATTTCTTGCTGCCCGATAACTGTTCAGGCATACTGTGAGCAGGGTGATGCAGACAGTGAAGAACAAAGGAAGCAGGAAATGAAGGATACCAATGTGTACATGGTAAGCAAATTGTTGCAGCCAATAATTCATCAGATAGCAGACCAGGGGTACAATGAGTATAAAGGCTATACCTATGTAGTACAGGAACGGGCGATTGACAAGCCATAATATTTGCCCGAATGATGCACCGTGAATCTTCCGAATTCCTATTTCGCGTATACGTTGCTGGATAGCATAATGGGTGATGCCGAACAATCCGAACAGTGTGAGGAACAAACTGATTGATGCATACATCAGCAGGATGCGGGAAAAGTCGGTGACTTCCTGATTATTGGAGATCAGTACCTGATAAGGGTCTTCATAATTGAATGGAGTACCGGGGTATTTCTTCTCCCATAATCCGCGAAGATGATTGATAACTGCTGTGCGATCTTGCTCATCAAACTGTAAGGTCAATGTGGTATAATTATCTTGGGGCATTTCGTGCAGAATCATTCTCAGTGGAAACACATTGTTTGTGAGCGAATATTTCTTGAAATCTTTCATGACACCGATAATAGTACCTTTCTCACTCTTTTCGGGCACGTATTTGGAGATCGGTTGTCCCACCGGGTCTTCTCCTTCGGGCACAAGATAGCGAATGAAGGACTCGTTGATGATGACCGGCACAGAGGTACGGAGTAATAAATGGAATGTTTGTTTGGCATCCAGCAAGTCGAAATCGTATATATCCAGGAAGTCCGGACAGTTTTCATAAAGTTCAAGCATCAGAAGGTCATTCTTCTCACCATTTTGGCGGGGAACGGCCATACTCATGGTATAAAGGCCTGATTGGGAAGATACAACAGACTTCACTCCGGGGATGGATTTAACGTCTTCTATCCAAGCAGATAAAGGGGATTGCCGGGAGTCGCCGATTCCAAACTCAACGATTCCTTTGTAGCGGCTTCCCTCATGCTCTATCAGGTCCATCTGGCTACGGATTATCATAAAAGCACTTAGCAGTCCGATGGAAATCATAAATTGTAAGGTGACCAGTGCTGCTACAATGTGCTGTTTCTTACGACCTGTAAAGAAGCTGCGGTAACGGCTTTCGGACAAGGTCTGTATCTTCCGGCTCATGTATTCTGCCGGAACAACGGATAGAATGATGACAAACAGCAGGATAACAGGGAATACCTGAACGGAGAAAAGATAGGAGAACGACAGATGTGCGGATATTGCTGCATTGAATACTGCTAACAGGTCGCTCATCAACAGAATGGATAACAAGAACGCTGTAATCACCATCAGGAAAGTATCGGCAAAGAGTTGCCAACGGATTTGACGGTGGCTTGCACCTAAAAGGCTTTCAATGTGCAAGGTGCGTATTTGCTTCAATAAGCGTGAAAAACTGAGGTTGATATAGTTGAAGCAACCGATGAACAAGATTAATAAAGCAGATAGCAGTCCGACGCTTAACAGGGCCTTTTGCCGATGCTCGATACACTGGTTGCTATCTTGTGTGGTAGTGGTAAAATAGGATTCCTGTAAAGTCTGGGTACGGTAATACCCTTTGCCTAATAAAGTAGGAAGCTCGGTTGTCTCGAAGCGTTGGCGAAAGGCGTTGAGGTCTGTTCCTTCTTTGAGAAGTATCGAACAGGTGGTTCCTTCGGGACTTTTTAGATGCGTGAGCAAGTCTGCCTGCAACATGCTTTGCGATGGCAGACGGAAGACGGCGGCGATACGGTAGGCACTTTCGCCGGATTGAGGGATATCCAGCAGCTTGCCGAGGCAGTCGGTGGTACCGAAACAACGTTCGGCCAGAGCTTGGCTGATGGCAATGGTTTCCGGGTGAGTCAATACTTCTTCTATTTTTCCTGCAAGGGTTTCGATGGGGATAAACTTGGGCAATGTACTGTCTGCCGATAGCAGGTTCAGTTCGGAATATTCTTGGTCGCCCACACGGATTTTTGTGTGAGTGATGGCTTGTGTGCGTAGTGAAGCTTCTATCTCAGGGAATTGTGAGATGATTTCGGGGACAGATTCGTGATATACGAATGTTCCCTGCATTTCTTGTTGTGCGAAAGGTAGTGTTTGTGTCAGCCGGAGGATACGGTCACGGTTGGGGTTGTTATACTCGATGTTGTATTCGTATAGGGCGAAGGCTGTCAGTAGGTTGGTGCAGGCGATACCGATAACCAGACTGACAAGAGAAATCGTGACGAACAATTTATTTCGCCACCAGCTATGCAGGACAAACTTCAGAATGTACATGTTTAATATCTTGATATGTTATTTGAAAAGTAGGTCAATCTGTTACCCTGGGCTCATCGAAAGATATCTTCTCTTGACACAAGGTTGTAGAGATGAGATTCTTCGATCTTGCCCAGGATGACAGGAATTGGCAGAGTAAAGAAACGTTTACAGACTCACCTCTGTCACCACCTGTCCGTCGAACAGATTAATGATACGTCCTGCAAAACCGGCATCGTGCTGTGAGTGGGTTACCATGACGATGGTGGTTCCTTCTTTGTTCAGTTCATTCAGCAGTTCCATCACTTCCTTACCGTTCTTGGAGTCCAGATTACCGGTAGGCTCATCGGCAAGGATCAGCTTTGGATTGGCTACTACGGCACGGGCAATGGCTACACGTTGCTGCTGACCACCGGAGAGTTGCTGTGGGAAGTGTTTGCTTCGGTGTGTAATGGCCATGCGTTCCATAGCTGTTTCCACGCGACGTTTGCGTTCGGCGGAAGGAATGCCCATATAGAGCAACGGCAGTTCGATGTTTTCGTATACGTTCAGTTCGTCAATCAGGTTGAAGCTTTGGAATACGAAACCAATAACACCTTTACGCAGGCTGGTGCGTTGTGCTTCGGTGTATTTGGATACTTCCTTTCCATTGAGGTAGTATTCTCCACCCGAAGGGTTATCGAGCAAGCCGAGGATATTCAGCAATGTAGATTTACCGCAACCGGAAGGTCCCATGACTGCGACGAACTCGCCTTCTTTCACTTCGATGTTCACATTGTTCAAAGCCCATGTTTGCACTTCTTCTGTCTTGAAGATTTTCTGCAGGTTTACTGTTTTAATCATAATAGTGATAATTTTAATTAGTAATATTGTTTATTCATTTTTTATTATCTCGGCCGGATTGATATGCATGATCCGGTAAATTTTGTATGCGGTGGTGAGGAATATCATGAAGGCTACGCTGAAGAAGAGCACAACGCCCCACCACCACTCTGACACGACTTTCATGTTATCAATAATAGCCATCATCGCCAGTCTTAATAAAGGATACGCGACCGCAAATGCCAGTAAGAAAATCGTCAGATAGGCTTTTCCGAATACGGTGGCAATAGTTGTCGGAGTGGCTCCGTTAATCTTGCGGATAGCCATCTCCTTTTGCCGGCTTATGGTATCTATCGAGATGGCCGAATAGATGCTCAGCACCACCAGCAGTATACTTACTATCGCCAATATCATCATCGCGCCTTGCATCATTTGGATACTTCTCATGAAATCTTGTTTGTCATCGGGAAGTTTTTTAATCTCAACTGGCAATGTGACAGGAACATAATGCCGGCAAATCTCGTTGATGCGCCGAATTGCTAATTTGATATCTGTTCCGGGAGCCATTTTAAAGCATATCGCATTGAGCTGATTGCCGGGATAAAACACCGAACCTATTGTATGGCCGTTGCTGCTCTCTTTGTGCAACGCCTTAAACGTGCCGATAATACGATAACTCTGGCCATAGAATTCCACCATGTCCTGTATGCTATCCTTATCCAATTGCCGTCTGAAGTCCTCGCTCACATAGATGGTTCCGCTTGCGTCTGCATCCACCACTTTACCCGACATAGGAATATTCAGGAACTTAAAATAATGGGGATCTCCCTTTATTACTGAAACATACGCTTCCGAACGGTCCGCCTTTGTATATGTTTGCATATAATGGGACATCATAGTATTATCTTCCATCTTCAGTTCATCCGTAACCTCGGGCAGTGCGCGGATATCAGCCAAAATGGAATTCAGATGCTGGCGCATACGCTGCGTATTTATCTTGACAATAATAATTTCTTTTTCCTCTTGCGAGGTAAGTGCGCTATATGTTCTGCCGAATGCTTCGTACCAGCCCAAATTGATTACGAATGTTCCTCCAATAAAGAAGATGGAAATACTCAGCTGCAACCACATCATGACCGAACGGAATATATGCTTGTTGCGATTACGGTTCACCTGACTGATAATGCTTGTCATCCGCAAACGTCGGATAGGAAACCAGATGATCAGCATACATATCGCCAAGAGTACGATATATATCTTAAACTGCAACAGATAAATAGCAAACAGTATGGCATCAGGTATCCCCCAATTAGGTATATAGATTTGCATGGCACTCATTGACAACTCCATCAACACAAGAGATATGAGAAAAGCGAACGACATCATCCAGAATACTTCAAAGAAGAGTAGCAGATACAGCCCTTTCACGCTTGCTCCCATACACTTACGCAAAGCTATCTCACGCTGCCGGTTATAGAACATCTGAATGATAAATTTCAGGAAGTTGATAAGTCCCGAAATCAAGATTAGTGAAGCAATGAACATGATCAACATATTGATCAACAGACTCTTCATGCTTACCGCATCTTTCTGTGACAGCAATCGGGCTTCGGGATATATGGTTTCTCCATTCCGTTCCCACGGCACTGATCGCAGAAGTTGGTTCAGTGCTTCCAGATTCATTTGGGGAGGCAGGTAACCGTTTATAGCTATCGGCTGGTCGGGCATCACTTCGTAAGAGAAGTAACAGTCTGTCTGAAATTCCAGCAGATCGTTTTCTACTACATTTACCACTCTGAAACTCTGCATGGCACTATCCGGTTGCAGACTCGATTCGGTGAAGATGATTGTACCGATGGGATTCTTGTCACCATATGCCTTGCGGACAAAATTCTGTGATAGTATCACCTCATCAGGTGCCTGAATCAGCCGACTGCCATATAGCAATTTTCGGTTGTAATAGGAGAAGTAGTAATCATTGACACCCATGAAGTTTATGATAAATGGAAAGTTGTGCTGTTCATTATTAATGATTTCCGCTTCTATTGATTTATGGAAAAACTGACTGAAACTTAACTTTCCCAGTTCATGACTGAGTTTGTCTTCCAGCAGTTGGGCATCCTGCATGCTGAAGAATGAGTTTCTATCCTGAGAGTATTCCAATCTGATACGCCGTTCCATGTCCGGTAAATCTACCTCCATCTTTTGGCTATACATGGATACCAGAATGTAGCACACAATGCCCACTGCCAGGCAGAGAGCTGAAATCAAACTGTGAGTTTTATACTTCCACAGGTTTCTGAGTGATATTTTCAGATAATGGATTATCATGGGTTGTTTATTCAACTTATTGGTTATTCGTTTTTAATTACTTCCGCTGGATTAGTTTTTGCTATCCGTAAGATACGGAAAAGTATTGTAAAGCCTGTAATAAGAGTAACAATCAAGAATATACAGAGCCAGAAAAGCAGACCGCAGTCAAAGAATACCGTATACATTTGTTTCCATAACATCAATACAACATATACAAGCGGGAATGCAACGATGGCACTACACAATAACAAGATAATATAAAGACGGGCAAACAACAGGATAATCTGCGGAACATCTGCCCCATTTACTTTACGGATAGCAACTTCTTTCTGGCGTCGTTCTGTATCGAGCGTGATACTGGAGTATACACCTAATAGTGTGATAATAATGCTGATAACAGCAAAGAACAAAATAATGTCCTTCAGATTGTACTCAAGAGCCTGCAAAACATGGATATCATCCAAGAATGTTTTAGCCTGATAAGTTATATTTTCAGGAAGCATCTCGCGGTAGACTTTCTCAATCCATCGGGCTACTTCCTTTTGCTGGCCCGGATGACTCTTTATGTAACAATGGCCTATGTAGACTGAAGGATCATAAGGCAGGAAAGCATATCCACTACTTCTGTTATATACATTGGCCTGAAAAGGTGCGGATATTCCACAGATTGTGTAGTCGGTATTACCGCTATACAAGTTCATACCGATTACATCTTTCTTCTGCATCTCCTGCCAGACATTGTCTACCACAATATCTTTTTCCGTTTGAGGAAGTCTTCCTTGTTCTATGGGAATATTCATAAAAGAGAAGAAATTGGCGGGTACAGCCATGACACTAATATCAATCCAGGAGTTCTCATTTCCCTTTTCGGTCGTTAATCCATTGCCCGACATTCCTTGCATATAACCGACATCTGATAACAGAATTTCTTTCACTCCGGCATGCTGTTTAAAACGCTCTATCAATGCCAACTTTTCCTCATTCTTCATAAAGGGATAGTCTAGGGGAATACTAAGAATCTCCGATTTTTCTTTTTGACTTAGCGTATGGATTAAACTATTGGTCGTTTTCTCGGCTTGCAGATATAAAGCAGCCGTCAGGGATACAAATACCCAGCAAATAAAGAACTGGATACCCAGCATAAGGTTACGTCCCCATTGCTTACCTCTGCGTTTATTGTTTCCATAAATACCTGTTTGCACGGTAATACGACGAATACGAATGGAAACAGACAAACATATAAGGACGCAGAGTATGATAAGAAGAACGATATATTGCAGAGCATGTATTAAAAGCGTTTCAGAGGTAAAGGCCATTGCAAAGCCCGGCAAAGAGAAATTCATGTGATTCCCCAATAATTCTATGCCTGATAATACCAGTATGGAGGATATGGATATGACGATCAATGACTGTGTGAATAGTAAACAGAAGAGTTGTTTCCAGTTGCATCCTATCATTTTCATGATACTGTATTCTTTAGTACGATTGAAGAAAGAACCGATAAGGAAATGGAAAAAATTGATCAGCCCTACTAATAATATCAGTGTACCTACAGTTCCGGTAACTAATCCCAGATAGGAAACACCTTGTTTTTTCAATCTGGCTCCCATACTACTGGCAGTGACAGTGTAAGCTTCGCCATACAAAGTATAAGTATAGTCTCTTTTTGAGAATTGCTTTTCTAAATCGGTACATGTAGTTTGTGGTGATAACAACACATAGGTATTTGCTCCCGTCATGTTATACCGTTTGGGACTTTGTAGAAGTCCTTCACTATCGTTTACGGTCAGCATATCTATGTTTTGCATAAAATCTAAACTATTGTTCAGAGGGATATCTTTCATTACTGCTTGAATGGTGTAGACGATACCTCCTGTTTTTGGGGTGCTTTCAGGAGAAGTATTGAGCCTTCTCATGAGAGTCATGTGTTTGCCGATAGCACTTTCTGCATTACCGAATATTTTAATGGCCATAGATTGGCTCAGGATGACGGAGTTAAGAGACTGACTTGCCATTTTCCAATGTCCTGCTACCATTTCCGGAGTGAAGATTTTATTGTAGCAAGTATCTATTTCAATCGTTTCAAGTTCATAAGGTAGCGTCTTTTCCGGAGATAACTCTACATAATAAGGGCGTTCGCGAGGATAGGTTACGGATGAAATGGCTTCCGTTTCTCCCAAAGCCCATGTGCGCAATTCTTCGGCCAGAGGAACCGGAGAACCGGAAAAATATCTGTCTGCCTTGCCGTCATAGAGATTTAATTCTGCTATGCGATCATGATTAGCAAAACAATGGTCTGTGCTTTCTACAAAGCGACTGCAATATATGCAGACACAGAAGCAGAGTAAACCTACTGCCAATCCGATGATGGAAATGATATTTTGTGTCTTATGCTTACACAAGTTTCTGAATGCTATTTTGAGATAATGGAATATCATGGTATATACATTTTATATTTTATATATTCAAAACTTATGCCAAGTATGTAACTTTCTATTTATTAATGATATACTGGTTTTTGTTATAGAGTATTAGTGTGCTATAGTGCACAAAAATAGTGCATATCCGCACATGAATTCTATACTTACTCGGTCTTTATTATATCCACCGGATTTATTTTTGCAATTTTCAAAATGCGGAATATGACAGTAAGTAAAGTCATGAGAACTATCCCAATAAATATGCAAATCCAGAAGCAGAAACCGTCATCGAAGAAGACAATATACATTTGTTTCCATAATTGCAGTATTGTGTATAGCAGTGGAAATGCAATCACTGCTGTTATTATTAATATCCGGACATACATGCGCAAGAACAGATAAAGTATTTGCCATAGTCCCGCACCATTAACTTTACGGATGGCTACTTCTTTGCATCGGTGTTCAGTATCAAGGGTAATGGCTGAATATACTCCCAGTAAAGTAATGATTACACTTACTATTGCAAAAAATAGGATGATATTCTTCATTTTCGATTCCAATCCTTGTATTTCTTCCAAATCTTGTTGCAGCGTACTGATTTGTGGGGACAAAGTGTATGGAAGTGCTTCACGGAGCACTTGGGATGCATACTCTTCTACGGCTTTTACTTGAGCTGGCAGGCATTTAATGTAGCAATATTCTATGGGTCCTTCCATCTTAAGTGGCAAGAAAGCCATACCCTCACTTCGGAAAAGACTCTCGCTCTGAAAATATACATTGGTTATAAATGAAGATGTAATGCCTTTGACGGTATAGCCACCGTTAAAGTTATACAAGATGTTGCCTAAAATAGGTTTGGGAATCCGTTTTTCTAAAACGTCATCAATTACCATTTCTGTATTGTTTTGCAGATTATTGCCTTTCAACAGAGGAATATTCATGAAATGGAAAAAATTGGGAGCTGCATATATGAAACTACTGTTGATATTAGAATCCCTGTTGTTCTCTTCAGATTGGAATCCGGTAATAGAAATTCCACCGGCATAATTGTTATTTGACAATAATTTCTCTTGCACACCCGAATGTTGTGCTATACGTTCTGTAATGGCAAGTTTCTCTTCATTTTTCATGAAGGTGTAGTTCAGAGGAATACTGAGAATACATTCTTTCTCTTCTTTTGAAAGAGTGCCAAAAAGCGTGGAGGTTGTTTTCTCTGTTTGTAGATAAAGGGATACTGCCAATGTGACGAATATCCAGCAGATGAAAAATTGAATGCACAGCATAGTGTTCCGTATAAAATGTTTGCTCATACGTCTGACATTGCCTTTGATCCCTTCTTGAATGGATATGCGATGGGTATATGCAACAGTCAGTGTACAAATGAGCAAATTCAGTAGAAATATCAGTATAAGATATTCGGAACATTGCTTCATTAGTGATGTTTTGTCTATTTCCAATGTAAATACTACTAACGTAAGATGAAAAAAGGGAGTCAGTAGTTCAATTAAA
>ENA-UEQB01002606-UEQB01002606.1-human-gut-metagenome-genome-assembly--contig:-NODE-2606-length-12670-cov-4.835544_pt1 | contig 12670 bp, 11 predicted proteins | sample MGYA00242901_ERZ507918 | MGnify/ENA primary metagenome ERZ507918 (study PRJEB26167, sample SAMN06115405) | human gut metagenome | host: Homo sapiens | place: China:Sichuan | collected 2016-04-06... | reverse complement strand
GCGGTCCGCCATATCCCAGAAGGATGCCTCATAGCGGGAACACGCCGTAAAGATCTCCTCCAGATAGCGGAGCTGCTCCTCGGTATAGTCCTTGGTCAGCCGCTCCAGCATATCCTTCAGGATCACGTTGTTGCCTGTGTAGCGGGGAGTGATGTAGCCCCGCACCCAACGCCCGTACATGGGGTGCTCGGGAGCGGAGGGGCACTCCTCCACGATCTTGCGGGCGATGACCTCATAGCTGTAAGCACAGGAGAAGATGGCCGTCAGAATTTCCGCCTCACCGCCCCGATAGGCAACGCTGAGCATATAGGAGGTGTAAGAGCGGTTATCCTGCTGGATAGGCGTGTGGTCCAGTTCCTCCTGGGTGATGCCGAAATCGGCCATATAGCCGTTGTGAACGTTGACCTCGCCGTCCAGGATCGCCTGGATGTACTTGGCAAAGAGTTTCATGACCTCCACGCTCTTGCTCTTGGCTACGCCGATGGCAAAAACCTTGGTATAGTCCATGAGATACCAGTAATCCTGAATGATATAGCTACGGAATTTCTTCTGGTCCAGCGTGCCGTACTTCAATCCCTGCACAAAGGGCTTTTCGTGGTAGCTGGCCCAGATATCCTCGGTGGCTTTCAGAAGCCGATCAACAGTACCCATCATTTTGCCTCCCTTCTGGCAATGGCCCGCCGCATAAGCGTCAGCGGCAGCACCGATACGATCAAAATGCTCAAGATCCCCTCCGGAAGCCGGGAGGACAGGTTAAAGGCCAGACTGTAACCCCAGGCGCCCCAGCCGTCCCATGCGTTCTGGGAGTAGAAGATCACGCCGCTGATCACATGACCGAAGCAGCGGATCGCCACCGCCAGCGCCATGCCGCAGATGGCCTTCCAGCGCTTGTCGCTGCCGAACACGCCGGCATAGCCCAAGCAGGAGAAGCAGACCAACTGTTGCACAAAGATCTGAGCCCAGTGGACCGCCTGCCAGCCGGGGATCAGGATCATTGCCAGAATACCGCACACCCAGCCGCTCAGCATGGACAGCCGATAGTCATACAGCAGGGCCAGCAGCATCAGCGGGATCCACGAACCGCAGGTGATGTTGGAACCGGTGGGCAGGGGGATGCGGATCGTGGCCAGCACCAGCGTCATGGCGCAGACAATACCGCCCAGACACAGGTCCCGGGCCGTCAGCCGGAAGCCCCGGCACAGCCAGACCGTTGCCAGCAGGTACCCCACGGCGAATAAGATCGCAACCGTAGAGGTGATCATTCCGTGAACGCTCCTTTCAGAGCGAACATGTGATTCATGGGACCGGAACCATGACCCAGATCCAGCATGGCCGCCAGCGCGCCGGAGATGTATTCCTTGGCCCGCTCCACGGACTCGTCCAGATCATAGCCCTTGGCCAGATTGGACGCAATGGCGCTGGAGAGGGTGCAGCCGGTGCCATGGGTGTTGGGATTGTCGATCCGCTTGCCGTGGAACCACTTGCCGAAGCCGTTCCGCCACAGGAGATCGTCGGCATCGTTGACCTTATGGCCGCCCTTACACAGCACGGCGCAGCCGTATTTCTCGCTGATGTACTTGGCGGCGGCCTCCATGCCGGTAGCATCGGTGATGGTCATGCCGGAGAGGATCTCCGCCTCGGGGATGTTGGGGGTCAGGACCGCCGCTAACGGCAGCAGTTCCCGACACAGGGCCTCCACCGCATCATCCCGCAGCAGCTTTGCCCCGGAGGTGGCCACCATCACGGGGTCCACCACGATGTTCTTCGCCTTGTACTGCTTCAGTTTTTCCGCGATGACCACGATGAGGTCGGCGGAGGAAACCATGCCGATCTTCACCGCGTCGGGGAAAATATCGGTAAAAATAGCGTCCAGCTGCTCACCCAGGAAATGAGGAGTGGACTCCAGAATATCTGTGACGCCGGTGGTGTTCTGGGCGGTCAGGGCCGTGACGGCGCTCATGGCGTAAACGCCGTTGGCCGTCATGGTCTTCATATCCGCCTGGATACCGGCGCCTCCGCTGGAATCGCTTCCAGCAATGGTCAATGCTGTTTTCATGTGAATACTTCCTTTCTCTTTTACAGCACGTTTTATAAAGCGATACAAGGTGGTGCCCCCAATGTACCGCCTGAACACAGGGCACGGCCCTGAGCGTTCCGAATTTACTTGTTGAGATGTACCCAATGGTCGGGAAACTCCGTCAGGGACGTGAGATAGACCTCCGCCGCCTCTTTCAGCCCCGCCTGATCTGTTTCCCCGTGGGCGTCCAATACGCCGACAGTGCGGAAACCCGCCGCCTTGGCGGTTTTCAGAGCGTATAGGGAATCCTCGAATACCAGCGTTTCTGCCGGGGCCGTCCCCAACGCTTCCGCCGCCAGATGGTAGATCACCGGCTCATGCTTGCTGACGCCCACCTCGCCGGTGGTGAAAACTGTTTTCAGGTAGGGCAGCAGGCCCAGCCGATCCAACGCGGCGGTCACGTGCGCCCGCGGGCTGGAGGTAGCCGCCGCCATGGAAATGCCCCGTTCCGCCAGAAATGCCAGCAGCGCCGCCGCGCCGGGCTTGGCAGGGACCTCCTGAGCATAGTAGTCCTTCAGCATCCGGGCAATGCCGCCGCAGATTTCCGCCTCGCTCTGTTGAAGGGGGTAATGCGCTTTCAGATAGGCTGCCCCCTGCTCCATGCTCATAGAAAAGAGGATCTCATTCAGTCCCGGCTCCGGAGGAATGTGCAGCTGCCGGAGATACCGAGCGCCCAGATCTTCCCAGATACCCATAGAGTCCAGCAGAACGCCATCCAAATCGAAAATGGCCCCCCGGATCATACCCGCAGCATTTCTTCCACGGTGGCTTTCAAATCAGCGGCGGCGGCTTTGACATCCTTGGCGGCGTAGATAGCGCTGATGACCGCCACGCCGCAGATGCCGCTGTCCGCCAGCTTGCCTACATTCTCGCCGGAAATGCCGCCGATGGCCACCACAGGAATGGACACGGCCTTGCAGATAGCCTTCAGGGTCTCGTAGGACATCTCCCCCACATCGCTCTTGGAGCTGGTGGGGAACACGGCTCCCACGCCCAGATAATCCGCCCCCTGCTTCTCTGCCAGCAGAGCCTCCTCCACCGTGTGGGCGGAGACACCAATGAGCTTGTCCGGTCCCAGCTTGGCCCGGGCATCCAGCGCCGCCATATCGTCCTGCCCCACATGAACGCCGTCAGCGTCCATGGCCTTGGCGATGTCCACGTTGTCATTGACGATAAAGGGAACATGCCGCTCCCGGCACAGGGCTTGCAGTTCCTTGGCTTCTTCCAGAAATTTGCCCTCATCCAGAGACTTTTCCCGGAGCTGGATCATGGTGACGCCGCCATCCAGACTCTCCTTGACCACGTCCACCAGCGTCCGTCCGTTCAGCCAGTGCCGGTCGGTGACGGCATACAGCAGCAGATCTTTGGGATCACATTTCATATTGAACACCTCTGCATCTTTTGAAATCCCGGCGGGCACCGCTCTTGTCTGTCCGGCACAAAGGACCGGATAGAAAACAAAACGCGGATATGCCTGAAAGACATATCCGCATTACGAGCTCCATGAGCGTGTCAGCGACGGTATCTCCCTACGTTGGCATTATCCAAATCAGGTTTACGGGTCTGGGCAATACATCCCACTCTCAGCCTGCTTGCGCAAGCTCCCCTGTTGACAAAGGGTATCATAGCACTATTCGCCCCGGTTTGCAAGGGATTTTTCCGGATACGGGGGAAATCGGTCAATTTTCCCCGCTCTGCGCGGACTGCACAGAAATTCTGGCGAAAATGCAGTGCATTTCGCAAAAACTCCGCACATCGAGGACATCTGTCTTTTCAATGACCGCCATGAAGGGACCCATTTGTGATCCTGCACGAAGTTTGTTCGGAGGGGTAGACAAGTTTCCGCCGCGGGTGTATATATGTATACAAGTATACAGCAAGCGTATCGCTGGAAAGGAGCCCGCCATGCTTGAATTATCCGCCAAAACCAATCTGCTGGAGGAAAATGACTACCGTTATTCCCTTCAGGATGTGAAGGACCCGGTGCTGTACCGGGACGTATATAACTATGACGAGGTCCCCAAGGTGGCCTTCAACCACCGGCGGGTGCCTACATCCATGCCTGCCGATATCTGGATCACGGACACTTCCTTCCGGGATGGTCAGCAATCCATGAACCCCTACACGCCGGAGCAGATCGAGCACCTGTTCAAGCTCCTCAGCAAGCTGGGCGGGCCTTACGGCCTGATCCGCCAGACAGAGTTTTTCATTTACAGCAAGCGGGACCGGGAGGCCATCGAACGCTGTCAGGCTTTGGGGCTGCGCTTCCCGGAGATCACCACCTGGATCCGGGCCACCCGGGAGGACTTCCGGATGGTGAAGGACCTTGGCATCAAGGAGACCGGTATTCTGGTGTCCTGCAGCGACTATCATATCTTTAAGAAAATGCAGATGACCCGCCGGCAGGCGTTGGACTACTATCTGGCCACGGTGAAGGACGCCTTTGACGCCGGGGTCATGCCCCGATGCCATCTGGAGGACATCACCCGTGCGGACTTTTACGGCTTCGTGGTGCCCTTCGTCAATGAGCTGATGGAGCTTTCCCACCAGGCCAAGATCCCCGTCCGCATCCGGGCCTGTGACACCATGGGCTACGGTGTCCCCTACACGGAGGTGGCCCTGCCCCGCAGCGTTCCCGGCATCATCTACGGTTTGCAGCACTATTCCGGCGTGGAGAGCGAATATCTGGAATGGCACGGTCATAACGACTTCTACAAGGCCGTTGCCAACGCCGCCACCGCCTGGCTGTACGGCGCCAGCGGCGTGAACTGCTCCATGCTGGGCATCGGTGAGCGCACCGGCAATGTGCCGTTGGAGGCCATGGTGTTTGAATACGCCTCTCTCCGTGGCTCTCTGGACGGTATGGACCCCACTGCCATCACCGAGATCGCCGACTACTTCGAGCACGAGATCGGCTATCACATCCCCCCCATGACGCCCTTCGTGGGCCGGAACTTCAACGTCACCCGTGCAGGCATCCACGCTGACGGGCTTTTGAAGGACGAGGAGATCTACAACATTTTCAATACGGAAAAGCTGCTGGACCGGCCTGCCGCCGTAGCCATCAGCAAAACATCCGGGCTGGCGGGCATCGCCTACTGGATCAACCAGAACTACCGGCTCCGCAGCGACCACCAGCTCAGTAAGCATGACGCACTGGTGGAAAAGCTGAAGGTCTGGGTGGACGAACAGTACGCCGGAGGCCGCACCACCGCCCTTTCCAACGAGGAACTGGAAGAAAAAATCGCAGAACTGTCCGGCGGCGTGCTGAAGCCCCGCCATTGAGGAGGAACCCACCATGATGAGAGATCACAAGCCCATTTCCATCGCCGATCAGGTTTTCGAAAAGCTGGAACGGGATATTCTGTCCGGTAAATACCCTCAGGGCGAGATTCTGAGCGAGCTGCGGCTGTCCGGCGAGCTGGGCGTCAGCCGCACCCCCATCCGGGAGGCCATCCGCCGCTTGGAGCAGGAGCGCATTTTAGACGATACCGGCCACGGACTCGTTGTGGTAGGCATCTCCCGGCAGGATATGCTGGATATCTACGAGATCCGCCTTCAGCTGGAGGGTCTGACTGCAAAGCGGGCCGCCGCCAGCATCACAGACGATGTACTGAGTGAAATGAAAGAGGTTCTGGACCTGCAGCGCTTCTACATTGAAAGTGAAAAGGAGCCGGGTGAAAATTCCGATCAGATCAAAAACCTGGACTCCCGGTTCCATGAATTGCTTTACAACAGCTGCGGCAGCCGTCCCTATGCGGATACGCTGATCTCCCTCCATAAGAAGATCATCAAGTACCGCAAGGCCTCCGTCACCCACCACAGCCGGGCGGTCCACGCCTTAGAGGAGCACACCGCCATCTACGAGGCCCTTGCCGCCCACGATGGGGACCGGGCAGCGGAGGCGTCCCTGCGCCATGTGGAAAACGCCCGGGCCAATCTGGCAGACATCATCCAAAAGGAGGGCTGAACCATGGGAAAGACATTGACAGAAAAGCTGATCGCCGCTCATTTGGTCAGCGGCAGCATGGAGCCGGGGGCTGAGGTGGCCCTGCGCATCGACCAGACCCTGACCCAGGACGCCACCGGCACCATGGCCTATCTGGAATTTGAGTCCATGGGCATTGACCGGGTCAGAACAAAGCGCTCCGTGGCCTATATCGACCACAACACCCTCCAATCCGGCTTTGAAAACGCCGACGATCACCGGTACATCCAATCCGTTGCCGCCAAGCACGGCATCTGGTTCTCCCGCCCCGGCAACGGCATCTGCCATCAGGTGCATTTGGAACGCTTCGGCGTACCGGGGCAAACCCTTATCGGCTCCGACAGTCACACCCCTACCGGCGGCGGCATCGGGATGCTGGCCTTCGGCGCGGGGGGCATGGACGTAGCCGTGGCTATGGGCGGCGGAGCCTACTACATTACCATGCCCAAGGTCATCAAGGTCGAACTGACCGGTGCGCTGCGCCCCTTCGTCACCGCCAAGGACATCAGCTTGGAGGTCTTGCGGCTTCTCTCCGTCAAGGGCGGCGTGGGTCATGTGATGGAATGGGGTGGTCCCGGCATCGCTGGACTGTCCGTTCCGGAGCGGGCCACCATCACCAATATGGGTACGGAACTGGGGGCTACCACCTCCATCTTCCCCTCCGATGAAGTGACCCGCGCCTTTTTGAGGGCTCAGGGGCGGGAAGCCAACTTCACCCCCCTCTCCGCCGATCCCGATGCGGCCTATGACCGGATTATCCACATTGATCTGGACACGCTGGAGCCGCTGATCGCCTGCCCCCACATGCCGGATAAGGTGGTGCCCGTCCGCAGTCTGAAGGGCGTTAAGGTGGATCAGGTCTGCGTCGGCTCCTGCACCAATTCCTCTCTGTACGATCTGCTGAAAACCGCCGCCATGCTGAAGGGCAGGACCGTGGCCCCCTCTGTCAGTATGTCCGTGTCCCCCGGCTCCCGGCAGGTCCTGACCATGCTGGCCAACTGCGGCGCGCTGTCGGATATTCTGGTCTCCGGTGCGCGGCTGCTGGAATGTGCCTGCGGCCCCTGTATCGGTATGGGCTTCTCCCCCAACTCCGGCGGTGTGAGCCTGCGGACCTTCAACCGCAACTTTGAGGGCCGCAGCGGCACGGCGGACGCCAAGGTGTACCTGGTGTCTCCGGAGACCGCCGTGGCCGCCGCCCTCACCGGGGAGATCACCGATCCCCGCGATTTGGGGCTGGACGCTCTCCATGTGGATCTGCCGGACCGCTTTCTCATCGATGACAGCGCCGTGCTGGCCCCCGCCTCCCCGGAGGAGGCAGCCCATCTGGACGTGCTCCGCGGTCCCAACATCAAGGAATTCCCTCAGGGCAAGCCTGTGGGGGACGCCATCACCGCCAAGCTGACCTTGAAGGTAGGGGATAACATCACCACCGACCACATCATGCCCGCAGGCTCTAAGATCCTGCCCTACCGCTCCAACATCCCCAAGCTGTCAGAGTTCTGCTTCGCCGTGTGCGACAAGGAGTTCGCCCAAAACGCCAAGGCAGCCGGGGAGACCATTTTGGTAGGTGGAAGCAACTACGGACAGGGTTCCTCAAGGGAACACGCGGCGCTGGTGCCCCTGTACTTAGGTGTCCGGGCAGTCATCGCCAAGAGCTTCGCCCGTATCCACGCCGCCAACCTCATCAATGCCGGGATCCTGCCCCTGACCTTTGCCAACCCCGATGACTATGATGCCTTGACCCAGGGCGAGACCCTGACCCTCACCGGCATCGACGCCGGTCTGGACAGCGGCACCATGACGCTTCACGCCGGAAACCGTGAAATTCCCGTCTGCGGCAGCTTCACCAAGCGGCAGGCAGCGATGCTCCGGGCAGGCGGTCTGCTGAATTACACGAAAGAAGGCAATGACTGATGGATCAGAACGCATATATCGAGCAGGCGGCGGCACATTTCCGCACCTTACTGACTGAGCAGTTAAACCGGCAGGAGCGTATGGCCCAAGGCTCCCCCGCCAAGGACTTTTCCCGTATGGAGCGCATCGTCATCGGCCTGATCCCCGGTGACGGCATCGGTCCCATCCTCATGGCCCAGGCCCGGCGGGTGTTGGAAAAGCTGCTGGCGGACGAGATTGCCAATGGCCGGGTGGAACTGCGGGACATCGAGGGGTTGACCATTGAAAACCGCACTGCTCAGGGCAAAGCCATTCCTGACGAGGTGCTGGCCTCCATCAAGGACTGCGACGTGCTGCTGAAAGGCCCCACGGAGACTCCCAAGGGCGGTACGCTGGAAAGCGCCAATGTGGCCATGCGCCGGGAGCTGGACCTGTTTGCCAACGTGCGGCCTGTATCCGTCCCGAAGCTGGGCATCGACTGGACCTTCTTCCGGGAGAATACGGAGGGCGAATACGCTCTGGGCAGCCGGGGCGTTGAGGTGCCCGGTATGCTGAGCATGGATTTCAAGGTCACCACAGACGCCGGTACCCGCCGGATTGCCAAGGCCGCCTTTGACTTTGCCCGGGCCAACGGCAAAACCAATGTGGCCATCGTCACCAAGGCCAACATTATGAAAAAGACCGACGGAATGTTCACCCGCATCTGCCATGAGGTCGCGGCAGACTATCCGGAGATCACCGCCGAGGACTGGTACATCGACATCATGACCGCCAATCTGGTGAACCCGGAAATCCGCAGCAGGTTTCAGGTATTCGTGCTACCCAATCTGTACGGCGACATCATCACCGACGAGGCCGCCCAGATTCAGGGCGGCGTAGGCACGGCGGGCAGCGCCAACACCGGCAGTCAATATGCTATGTTCGAGGCCGTCCACGGCACTGCCCCCCGGCTCATCGCCGATGGTGAGGGAGACTACGCCAATCCCGCCAGCATTTTGAAGGCGGCAGAGCTGCTGCTGCGGCACATCGCCATGGCGGACAAGGCAGATCAGCTCGCCGCCACTATGTACCTCTGCACGGAAACGGAGCAGCGAGTGATCATGACCGGCCACCGGGACGGGGCCTCCTGCGCCCAGTTCGTGGATTATCTGCTGGAAAAGCTGTAAAAGCAGCATCCAAACGGTTTACCTGTCCATATCGTCAAAAAGCGGTCCGCAGATGTCTGCGGACCGCATTTTGGTATGTTAGAACAAATCAGTCAACATGACAGAAAAACAGCAAAATAGGACACATTCACATTGCTGACTTCCACATATGGCATTTTCAGAAGGAAAACAGAGATAGACTTCCACAGAAACTTCCATCCCAACGGCGGAGGACGCAAAAAGAGAGGGAACCGGTTTCCCGATTCCCCCTCAAAAGATTTTGGTTTTTGCGGAACTTACTTGTTGAAGTAACGCTTCAGCATGCCCTCCAGAGCCTTGCCGTGACGGGCCTCGTCGCGGGCCATCTCATGGACGGTGTCGTGAATAGCGTCCAGACCGTTCTTCTTGGCGCAGGCGGCCAGCTCAAACTTGCCGGCAGTAGCACCGTACTCGCAGTCCACGCGCCAGGCCAGGTTCTTCTCGGTGGAGGCGGTCATATTGCTCTCCAGGTCGCTGCCCAGCAGCTCGGCGAACTTAGCGGCGTGCTCGGCTTCCTCATAAGCAGCCTTTTCCCAGTAGAGGCCGATCTCGGGATAGCCCTCACGGTGAGCGATCCGGGCCATGCACAGATACATACCCACCTCGCTGCACTCGCCGTTGAAGTTGGCCATGAGCTGATCGAAGATGTACTTCTTATCCTCCTCGGAGATATCAGCGTTGTTCTTCACGGTCTCTGCGTAGATGCCGAACTTGTGCTCAGCAGCCAGCTTCAGCTCGCCCTTGACCTCTTCAAACGCATTCTTGGCGTGGCAGACGGGGCACTCGACGGGAGCCTCGGGACCCTCATAAATGTAACCGCAAACCTTGCAGACCCACTTCTTCATAGTTATATCCTCCTTAAATAATTACCTTATCTTTGCCCTTTACTTGAGCGTTTTTTGCTTTGTGAGTGTAGTATATCAGGAATTATTTCTATTTGCAAGTTGCAAATGCAACTTTTTTGAAAGAACATAAAATTGTTCACGCTTTGTTAGAGCTATTGAACTATTCAAAGACTATCCCACACAGATACAGCGGCCGGGGAAGCGATCGCTTCCCCGGCCACACTGGTTGATCTTATTCCTCGTTCCGGGCCTTGGCCTCTGCGATCGCCTTCTCCTGCGCCGCGGGAGGGCAATCCTCATAGCGGACAAAGTGCAGGGTAAAGGTGCCGCGGGACTGGGTCATGGAGCGGAGGTCGATGGCATAGGTGCTCATCTCGCCCATGGGGACCTCAGCGGTGATGACCTGCTCGCCATTGCCAGCAGGGTCCATACCCATGACGCGGCCGCGGCGCTTGTTCAGGTCACCCATGACATCGCCCATGTAGCTGTCAGGCACGGTGACCTTCAGCTCGCCCACAGGCTCCATCAGGCAGGGGTTGGCCTCAGGCAGAGCGGCCTTGTAGGCCAGCTGAGCGGCGGTCTTGAATGCGATTTCGGAGGAGTCAACGGGGTGATAGGAGCCATCATACAGAACGGCCTTCAGATTCACCACCGGATAACCGGCCAGAGGACCGTGGACGCAGGCCTCCCGCAGGCCCTTTTCCACAGCAGGGAAATAGTTCTTGGGCACGGAGCCGCCGAACACTTCCTCAGCGAAGATCATATCATCCTGCTCGGTCTGGGGCTCGAAGCGGATCCACACGTCACCGAACTGGCCGCTGCCGCCGGTCTGCTTCTTATGACGGCCCTGCTTCTGCACGGTCTTACGAATCTTCTCACGGTAAGCCACGCGGACAGGGCTCAGCTCCACTTCCACGTTGAAGCGGGTCTTGAGCTTACTGACCAGCACATCCACCTGCATATCGCCGGCGCCGGAGAGTACCATCTGATGGGTCTCGGCGTTGTTGACCACGGAGAAGGAGGGGTCCTCCTCATTGAGACGGTTCAGGCCCTGAGCCACCTTATCGTCCTGGCCGCGGGTCTTGGGGGCGATGGCCACAGAGTAGCAGGGTTCAGCGAAGGGGATGCCCTTCAGCGCCACGACCTTACGGCTGTCGCACAGGGTATCGCCGGTCTTGACCTTATCCATTTTAGCGATGGCGCCGATATCGCCGCACACCAGCTCCTTGACCTCGGTGGCCTTCTTGCCACGCATGGTATACAGGCGGCCCAGCTTCTCGTTGTCGCCGGTGCGGGCATTGACCATGGTCATATCCGGCGTGATGCTGCCGGAGAGGACCTTCACGAAGGAGTACTTGCCGTACTGGTCGGAAATGGTCTTGAACACGAAAGCCGTGGGCACACCACCGGCGGACACCACGAATTCCTCGGTGGTGCCGTCAGCCAGAGTGGCCTTATGATAGTTGCCCTGCTCGGGAGAGGGCAGCAGCTCCATGATGTTGTCCAGCAGCATCAAGGTGCCCATATCAGCCACGGCGCTGCCGCACAGCACGGGGAACACGCTCAGCTCACGGACGCCCTGACGGAGGCCCTGAGCCATCTCGGCGTAGGTGAAGTCCTCGCCGTTGAAGAAGCGCTCCATGAATTCCTCGCTGGTCTCCGCCACGGATTCCTTCAGCGCATCGTTGAACTCGTTGATGACGGCCACCTTATCCTCAGGCAGCTCGATCTCCACACGCCTGCCGTCCTGCATCTCATAGGCGCGCTTATTCAGGATGTCCATGAGGCCGGTGACTTTCTTGTTTTCGTCCAGCGTAGGCACCACAACGGGAGCGATCTTGTTGCCGAAGCGCTCACGGAGCGCATCAAAGGTGGCGTTATAGTCGCTGTGATCCTCGTCGATCTTAGAGATATAGATAAAGCGGGGCATATTCCGCTCTTCGCAATACTTCCACGCCTTCTCAACGCCCACGGACACACCGTCCTTAGCGGAGGCCACGATGATGGCGGCGTCGGCGGCCCGGAGAGCCTCCATCACTTCGCCGGAAAAGTCGAATGCGCCCGGAGTATCCAGCACGTTGATGCGGCAGCCCTTATAGTCGATAGGCGCCACAGCGGTGGACAGAGAGATCTGGCGCTTGACCTCTTCGGGATCGTAATCACAAACGGTATTGCCGTCCGCGACTCTGCCCATACGGTCGATGGCACCGGTCATAAACAGCAGGCTCTCTGCCAGAGAAGTCTTACCGCTGCCGCTGTGACCCAGCAGGCAGACGTTACGGATGTTCTGTACTGAATAGCTCATGTTTGTTCCACTCCTTATGTTGTGCTGTTGCCGCGGCCAGTCCCACCGGCCGCCGGGGATGCCTAATGTAGAAATTATACAACCTTTGCCGGTGCAATACAACAAAAATTTTGGCACATTCCCCGTTTTGGGCAGGAGAGTGAAAAAACAGCCGGAAATTTCGTCAAGTCGGCGAAAAACAGTTTCCCCCCGCCGGGCGGCGCCATGCAGGCACGCACGGCCGTCTCCAGCGCGGCTGCAAAGACGGCAGCCGGGCCGTCCGGCCACCGGAGCAGCTGTGGCGGCCCCTCATTTCTCTCCGCCGGCTGCATCTCTCACGCCTGTTCAAATTTCCCCTCCATCCAAAGCTGAAGGGGTGTAGAAGTTCATGATGATCCG
>ENA-UEQB01002605-UEQB01002605.1-human-gut-metagenome-genome-assembly--contig:-NODE-2605-length-12671-cov-14.923614_pt1 | contig 12671 bp, 9 predicted proteins | sample MGYA00242901_ERZ507918 | MGnify/ENA primary metagenome ERZ507918 (study PRJEB26167, sample SAMN06115405) | human gut metagenome | host: Homo sapiens | place: China:Sichuan | collected 2016-04-06... | reverse complement strand
GCGAAAGGGTCAAGGGAGGAACTCCCTTGCGGAGTCCAGAGGCAGAGCCTCTGGTGGGGTCAAGGGGGAGATGAGATGGGACGAAGTCCCCCCCTTGGCTCGTCGTCGTTATAGGGAAGGAGGAAGCAGCATGAGTTACGATGAATTGCTCGCGCAGGTGTATGCAGCGCTGCCGCAGCTCAAGGGGCAGCTCCATGCGCCGCGCGTGGTGTATGTGCAGTCGCAGGGCAAGGTGTACATCACGTTTGAGTCAAATGTGCTGGTGGAGGAAGCATCGTTCCTGAAGCTGGAAGCGCTTCTGCGGCGCGTTTTCCCGCAAAAGCCGCTGGCGCTGCGCGTCGTGTCGCCGGGACTGAAGGACGATTTTCTGGAGAACATCAGCGCGTATAAGCAGGTGCTGACCGACTTCCTGCGCCGCAATTATCCCGCGTCCGCCAGCTGGATGAGCCAAATCGACTGGCGGTGCGACGGCAAGCGCATCACGCTGACCTTCCCCGACGCGTTCAGCCTGGAATATATGGGGCGGCAGAACGTCGCGGCGCGCCTGTCACAGGCGGTGAAGGACATTTTTTCCGCCGAGGTGATGGTGGAACTGACCGTCGCGGGCGATCAGGAGAAGCGGCTGGCGGAAATCCGCGAAGAGCGGCTGCGCGAGCAGACCGTCACCTACACGCCGGAGCAAATCGCCGCGATGACGCAGGGGGACGCCAAGCCCGCGAAGGAGCACAAGGAGCGCAAGCCGTCCGCGCCGCGCGAGAAGAAGCCGGAGCAGACAACGCCGGAGCGCGACCCGATGCTGCCCGTGATGACCGACCACGCCATCGGCAAGCCGATTATGGGGCGCGCGATTGCCGATCCGCCGATGGAAATGAAGGAGCTGGCAAGCGACGCGGGGCTGGTCGTCGTGCAGGGCGACATTTTCAAGCTGGAAACGAAGGAACTCAAGGGCGGCGAACTGCTGCTCGTCACCTTTGCCATCACCGACTACACGTCGTCCATCCTCTGCAAGGCGTTCATGCGCTACCGCCGCCTGCCCTTCGGCAAGAAGAAGGACGACGACGCGCCGCCGTCGCCGATTACCGACGAGGAACGTCAGGCGGTGATGGACAAGGTCAACCAAATCAAGGTGGGTCTGAACGTCAAGGTGCGCGGCGAGTGCATGTACGATAACTTCGCGCACGAGCTGTCCATTTCCATCCGCGATATGGTGCCGATGGAGCGCATCAGGCGCGAGGACACGGCGGAAGAAAAGCGCATCGAGCTGCACATGCACACCAACATGTCCACCATGGACGCGCTGACCCCGGCGGGCGACCTCATCAAGCGTGCCATCGAGTGGGGGCATCCCGCCGTCGCGATTACCGACCACGGTGTGGTGCAGGCGTTCCCGGCGGCGTTCAATGCCGTCAAAAAGCAGCCGATTAAGCTGATTCCGGGCTGCGAGGGCTACCTTATCGACGAAACGCAGGTTGTCACTGATGAAGACGACCGCTCGATTGATGATACCATCGTCGTGCTGGACTTTGAATCCACCGGGCTGGACACGCTGAAAGACCGCGTGATTGAAATCGGCGCGGTGAAAATGACCGGCGGCACGCTGGTGGATACGCTGTCGATTCTGGTGAACCCGAAAATTCCCCTGCGGCCGAAAATTACCGAAATTACGGGCATTACGGACATGATGCTGGCGGATAAAGAAACGGCGGAGACCGCTATCCCGAAGCTGATGGACTTCATCGGCGATGCCGCGATTGCCGCCCACAACGCCGCGTTTGACGGCAAGCTGCTCAAAGCGGAGCTGCGCCGGCTGGGGCGCGAGTTCAACGCGCCGATTCTGGATACGCTGTCCCTGTCGCGCAAGCTGCTGCCGGAACTGAAGTCGTTCAAATTGAAGAGCGTCTGCAAGGCGCTGAGCGTGAGCCTCAAAAATGCCCACCGCGCCGTCCACGACGCGACCGCGACGGCGTACTGTCTGGCGAAGATGTTCAAAATCGCCAAGGAAGAGCACGGGTTCACCAAACTCAGCGACCTGAACACCCTCAAGGGCGGCGCCATCGGCGAAAGCTACCACGTCATTCTGCTGGTGAAAAGTCAGGAGGGGCTGGTCAACCTCAACCGACTGGTGTCCATCGGGCATCTGGACTACTTCCGCCGCCGCCCGCACATGCCGCGTTTCATGATTGACCGCTACCGCGAAGGGCTGATTATCGGCAGCGCGTGCGAGGCGGGCGAACTCTACCGCGCGGTGCTGGAAAATGAGCCGTGGGAGAAAATCAAGGAAATCGCGTCGTGGTATGACTATCTGGAAATCCAGCCCGTGGGCAACAACGCGTTTCTGGTGCGCGAGGGGCGCGTGGCGGACGACGAGGCGCTGCGGGACATCAACCGCAAAATCGTCCAGCTGGGCGACGAGCTGGGCAAGCCGGTCGTCGCGACGGGGGATGTGCACTTCCTTGACCCGCACAACGCCATCAACCGCTCCATCATTCAGGCGGGCATGGGCTACGATGATGCCGACATGCAGCCGCCGCTGTACTTCAAGACGACGAACGAGATGCTGGAGGAATTTGCCTACCTTGGCGCGGAAAAGTGCCACGAGGTCGTCATCGACAATCCGCGGAAGATTGCGGATCAGGTGGACAAGCTGCAATTGTTCCCCAAGCACCCCAAGGGCGAGGACACCTTCCAGCCGTTCTGGGAGGACGCGGCGGACAACATTCAAAATATGACGTGGGGCACGGCGAAGGAACTCTACGGCGATGAGCTGCCCGAAATCGTTGTGAACCGGCTGAACAAGGAGTTAAAATCCATCATCGGCTATGGCTTCGCGACGCTGTACAACATTGCCCAGCGGCTGGTCAGCAAGTCCAACGCGGACGGGTATCTTGTCGGCAGCCGCGGTTCGGTCGGTTCGAGCCTCGTTGCGCGCATGTGCGGCATCACGGAGGTCAACGCGCTTCCGCCGCATTACCGCTGCACCCATTGCCGCAAGGGCTTTTTCGACGTGGACAAGAGCCAATACAAAGTCGGCGTTGACCTGCCGGACAAGGACTGCCCAATCTGCGGTCAGAAGCTCGTGAAGGACGGCTTCGACATCCCGTTCGAGGTGTTCCTCGGCTTTGAGGGCGACAAGGTGCCTGATATTGACCTGAACTTCTCCGGCGAATATCAAAACCGCGCGTTCCATAACGTCGAGGAGCTGTTCGGGCATGACCACGTTTTCCGCGCGGGCACGATTACGGGTCTGGCGGAAAAAACGGCATATGGCTATGTGTCGAAGTACTTCGAGGAGCGCGGATTGCAAGTCGGCAACACGGAGAAGGAGCGTCTGGCGGCGGGCTGCGAGGGCGTGAAAAAGACGACGGGGCAGCACCCCGGCGGCATGGTTGTCGTGCCGAAGGAATACGAAATCTACCAGTTCACCGCCGTGCAGCACCCTGCTGACGACCTCAATTCCGACTTTACCACCACCCACTTTGACTTCAACTCCATGCACGACATTCTGGTTAAGCTGGACTGCCTCGGTCACGACGACCCGACGGTTTTGCACATGTTGGAGGAACTGACGGGCATCGGCTACAAGGATGTTCCGCTGGATGACCCGGACGTGCGAAGCCTGTTTTCGTCGCCCAAGGCGCTGGGCGTGACGCCGGAGGATATCGGCTGCCTGACGGGTACGTTCGGCGTGCCGGAATTCGGCACATCGTTCGTGCGCGGGATGCTTGATGAGACGAAGCCGACGACGATGGAGGAGCTGCTGCGCATTTCCGGCCTGTCCCACGGCACGGACGTGTGGCTGGGCAACGCGCAGGAGCTGATTGCAAACGGTACGGCGAAATTGAGCGAGTGCGTCTGCTGCCGTGACGACATCATGAACTACCTGATTGACAAGGGCGTTGCGCCGAAGATGGCGTTCACGACGATGGAGAGCGTCCGCAAAGGGCGCGGCCTGAAGCCTGAAATGGAACAGGCGATGATTGAGCAGCACGTTCCGCAGTGGTTCATGGATTCGTGCAAGAAAATCAAGTACATGTTCCCCAAGGGGCACGCCGTGGCGTATGTGACGATGGCGCTGCGCGTGGCGTGGTATAAGGTGCATCGTCCGCTGGCATATTATTGTGCGTACTTCACCGTGCGCGGCGACGGCTTCGACGCGATGACGATGCTGATTGACCCCGCGACGATTCGCGAGAAAATCAAGCAGATTAAAGCTGACCCGAAGGCGTCCGCGAAGGACAAGGAAGCCGTGACGAGCCTTGAACTGGTGCTGGAGATGAACATGCGCGGCTTCAAGTTCCTGCCGTGCGACCTGTACAAGAGCGACCTGAAGAAATTCAAGATGGAGGGCGAAACGGGGCTGCGGTGTCCGTTCACGTCCTTGGGCGGACTGGGCGAATCGGCTGCCATCAACATTGTGCGCGAGCGCGAGCGCGGTCCGTTCATGTCGGTGGAGGACTTGAAGGAGCGCACGCGCATTTCCAGCGCGGTCATTGAACTGCTGCGGACGCATGGTTCGCTGGAGGGTTTGAGCGAAACCAGTCAGGTGTGCATGTTCTAAAGATTTCGCCGCTGCTGCGGCGACCAAAGGGCTTTCCGATCGCCCTTTGGAAACCTTCGGCACCGCTACTTTTGGGGTTACTTGCGGTTGGTTTATGCCAAGACTTGAAGAACCAAAAGTACACTAACTAAAAAGCTGCAATAACAACCAATAAACTTGGATGGGGATGCGAAGCAGTCCAGAGGGCGACCGCAGACTTCGTCTGTTTCCATTGCCCTCTGGTCGCTCCCGCAGGAGCGAAATCCTCGCATAAACACGCGATAGTAGTATGAAAGTGTCACCAACTCAATCGCGCGAATGGGTCAAGGGGCACTGCCCCTTGCTGGGGAGGTATCTCAATGAAGGAATTGCATCGGGCAAGGGTCGTCGCCATCGGCAGCGAAGAGGATATGGCGGCTGTCTGCCGCACATTGCTCGCAAACTGCGATTGGCTGGAAATCCCGGATGATCGCCCGCCGTATTCGCTGGAGGAGCTGCGCCAGCAGGTCAAAAAGCACGCGGAGGAGCTGGGCGGCGAAGAGAGCGGATTCTACTATGGCATGGTCGCGCGCTATACCTATGGCGACGCGGATAACCGCACCTGCCGCTTTGACATTGCGCGCCAGCCCAGCGGATTGTGGACGGCGTGCTTCCATTATGATGGCGAAACGCCCTTCCAGAGCGAGGACTGGCTGTACCTGCATGAACACGCCGGGCGCGTGCCGATGCTGGCGATTCACGCCTGCGCGGATTTTGCGGCGGATAAGGGAATGACCGTCTTTACCGGCGGGCAGACGCTGGATGAGTGGTCGCAGATGGCGGAAATCTGGTTCTGGCTGATGGAACAGTACGAAATCGGCAATCCGCCGGAGGAAGCCGTGCAGCACCTGAAGAAGCTGGAAGGTATCATGCGCCAAAGCGACTTTGACATGACCATCCCCGAACTTCTTCGGGGGTGCATCGACCACCTGAACGACGTCATGGCGCACACAAATCAGCCGGATGAACTTCGCCGCCTGATGGACGAATGCGCCGAAAGAAAAGATTATCAGGGGCTGTTCGTCGTGCAGTGTCAGGTGGCGGAAACGGTGCTGTGGGACTGCACGCACGTTGATTTGTGGCTTGCGAACCTCGAAAGCATCCTGCGCGAGTGGCAGAAGGAGAATCCGGCATAATCGGCAATCGCCGCGCATACCCTGACAGCAGGAGAGGGGGGAGCGCACAGTGAAAGAGCCGACAGTGCCGCAGAAGCCCTGCGGACTGGTTATCGAGAATCGCAAAAAGGCGGTTCTCACCGGGGTCAAGGAGGTTGACCGCTTTGACGAAACGGCGGTCGTGCTGGAAACATGGGGTGGGCGGCTGACGCTGACCGGCAGCGGGCTGCATGTCTCCGCTTTGCAGCTGGAAGAGGGCAAGCTGCTCGTGGACGGCGATATCGACGGCGTGCAGTATGAACAGGGGCGCGCGCGGCGCAAGGGCGGCTTCCTCCGCCGTGCCATCGGATGACGCTGGAGGTGCTGTTCGCGCAGCAGGGACAGGCGGAAACGTTCCTGCGGATGGTGCTGCTCGGCGCGGCATTCGCCTTGGCGCTGACCCTCGGCGGCGCGTGGCGGCATCGGCATGGCCTGTCCGACGCGGCGGATGTGCTCTGCGCGCTGATGCTCACGCTGGCGGCGCTCCTCGTCCTCATCCATAGCGGGGAAGGGCTGCGGCTGTACGCGCTGCTGGGGCTGCTGCTCGGCGCAGTGCTGTGGGAAACGGGCATCCGGCGCATCTTCCGCTGGATTGGAAAACGGCTGAAAAAAAGTTTTCCGTCAGGCAGGAATATGCAAAATCATAGCGAATAGATAAGGAAAAGAACACTTCCGATTCTGGAGAAAAGGAGTGAGGGCGTTGGGGCGCAGGCTGGTGCGTTGGAAGGCGGTTGTCATCCTGCTGGTGGTGTTGGGCATCATCTTCTATGTCGTGATGGCGCAGTCGCGGCAGCGGCTTGACGCGCTCTCGACGCGCAATGAGCAGCTGCAGCAGCAGTATGCGGCGCTGGATCAGAAAAATCGGGACTTGCGCGAAGAACTGACGTATGTTGCGACGGATGCGTACATTGAGGAAACCGCGCGCAACGACTTCGGCTATGTCCGCGACGGCGAAATCCACTTCCACTTTGCCAGCATGGATGTGCTGCGAGGCTACACCGAGGCGGAATGGAACGCGCTGCTGGATGAATTTCGGGATTAAAAGGGGACTTTGCGTCTGCAAGTCCCTTTTTCGTTACACATATTGTAAACCAGAAAGACAGGAGAGGTGAACCATGAGGGCAGCAGTCATCGGGATCGGCTCCAATTCGGTGAGGATGCTTGTGGCGGAAGCAGCCGACGGGGAGATCCGCCGCATCAGCCGCGACCGCGCCGGCACACGCCTGTTCGCCGGGCTGGACGAAGCAGGCAACTTGTCGCGGGAGGCAATGGCGTCCTCCTGCGCGGCGGTCAAACGCATGGCGGATTCCGCCCGCAGTCAAGGCGCGGAAAAAGTGCATCTCTTTGCCACCAGCGCCACGCGCGACGCCGCCAACAACGCGGATTTCGCGGCACTGCTCAAAGCCGAAACCGGCTTGACGCTCGAAATCTGCTCCGGCGATGAGGAAGCCGCGCTGTCCTTCTTCGGCGCGACGGACGGCGGCGATTCCGGTGTCATCGACATCGGCGGCGGCTCAACCGAAATCATCATCGGGCAGGGGATGAACATCCGCTGCTCCTTCTCCTGCCAAATGGGGGCGGTGCGCCTGTTCCAGCGGATTCCGATTCGCGACCACGGCGATTTGGACGCGGTGGAGCAGATTGCTGCCGATATTCTGGCAGACAAGCTGCTGGATTACCCTGTGCTGTCGATGCCGGGCAGCTGGCGCGGCACGGGCGGCACGTTCACGACGCTTGCCGCGATGGTGAAAGGCATTTACTGGACGGATAGAACCTACATGCACGGCACGGTGCTGACGGAGGCGGATGTGGCGCGCTTTGAGCGGCAGCTGGCGGATATGACGCTGGAGCAGCGCAAGCAACTGCCGGGATTGCAGCCGAACCGCGCGGATATTGTGGTGCATGGAATCTGCATTTTGCGGGCGATTATGCGACGGATGCATATTGGGCAGATTGTGGTGAGTGAATATGGGAATTTGGATGGGTACTTCAAGAGGGAATACTTAATGAAGAAGAAATAAGGTCAAAAAAAGAGGATAAACACGCGGAAGAAGTAGGGAAAAGCGACCAACTCAATCGCGAAAAGGGGTCAAGGGGCAATTGCCCCTTGCGGAGTCCAGAGGCAGCGCCTCTGGTGGGGTTTGGGGCAACGCCCCAACCGTTCCGCGGGCGACCACTCCAAAGGGAAAGTCAACAAGGCGCAGGCAGCGAAGCGTCCCTGCCAGTAACTTCGCGCGTCCTCAGACGCGCCCCCAAGCTGCTTTATCGACCCACTGTGCAGTGTCGCGCCAAATGGGCGCGACCACATAGCTTGCCCGCCCCTATCAGCGCAAACAAAACCCAGCCGGAGGATAGCCAACATCCTCCGACTTACCTGACCCCTCTTTTGCACATCTGCCATATACCAAATTCGCCCCGGAAGCATCAGCAGCTTCCGGGGCGAAAATCATGCGAAAAAAATGCGAGCGTGACCGTAAGCCGAGTTCTGTCGAGGGACGATCATCTATCCAGACCTGACGTTGCCGCGCAGGTTCAAGCGATGCCGAGGACGCGACGGGCAGCCGCATGTGTCCTCATACGCATCTTGCACCAGATGGGGTTTACAGCACGGACAAGTCGCCAAGCCGTGGGTGAGCTCTTACCTCGCCTTTCCATCCTTACCGCACCGAAATGCGGCGGTATATCTCTGTTGCACTCTCCTTGGAGTCGCCTCCACCGGCCGTTAGCCGGCATCCTGCCCTGTGGTGCTCGGACTTTCCTCATACCATTGCTGGCACGCGATCGCCTGATCACCTCGCACAGGTGTATCATAGCGCAAAAGGCGCGGTTTGTCAAGGGGCGCCTGTTGACGCAGAATGCGCGCTGTGCTATAATGGGCGCATCAATATGGGTGGAGGATGAAATCATGAAACGCTTTATCGCAATGCTCCTGATGCTCTGTTCCGCGCTCCTGATGACGACGGCTTTCGCGGAAGAGGCTGCCCCTGAAGCGAAAATCACCGTGGTGGAACAGCGCCTCATCAACATGGAGGACAACGGGCACGGCTTCTTCTTCGCGAAGGTGCAGAACACGGGCGATGCTGCCGGTTACGTTGATTATAAGGGGAATATCGTCGCTTCTGACGCGGAGGGCAATATCATCCTGACCGAAAACTATGTGAGCACCGCACCCGACGAAGTGTACCTTGAACCCGGCGAATACGCGTACGTCTGCGAAAACATCTACGACGACGCGCTGGACACCGCCGAAGTTGCGGACTGCCAGTTCTCCATCAGGGCGGTCGATGACGGCGAGGAGTACGAAAAGCTCGCGTCGGAAGCGAAAATCCACTTTGAGCCGGACGAAGAAGATGACAACTATGTGGATGTCACCTTCACCAACACGACCGACGAAATCCTCTACGACTACGAGATTGTGGCGGCGCTCTACGACCAGAATGGCGAATTGCTGTTCATCAACACGGAAGTGGTGAGCGGCATCGGCGTGCATCCGGGCAGCACCATCACCGTTCGGCTGTACATTTACGAGGATATTCTCATGTACTTCTGCCGCGAAGGCCTCACGCCCACGACCGTGGATGCGCTGGTCTACTGCGAAAAGTAAAGCGGAAATCCTGCAAAACGCATCGTCCCCGCGGCGGTGCGGTTTTTCATGCCCTCAGCCGAAAGTCTGCCGCCATCCCCCGAAAAAACCGATTCATCACGGAATCTTGGGGGAAGAGCAGCTTGGGGGCGCGTCTGCGGACGCGCGAAGTTACTGGCAGGGACGCTTCGCTGCCTGCACCTTTTGTTGGGCGTGTTTGACAAACTGGTCGCCCGACCAACAGTTGGGGCGTTGCCCCAAACCCCACAAGGGACGCTGTCCCTTGACCCTGCAAGGGGCAATTGCCCCTTGACCCCATTTCGCGATTCAGTTGGTCGCACTTTCATGCTCCTTCCGCGTGCAGCTTTTTGGTGCTTCGCCTAAGCCCTTATTTGCTCCCCAAACTTTCCGTGAAGAACCAAAAAACCTGCTTGCAAAACGCCGCCGACTGTGCTAAAATGCCGAAGCATCCACATTTTTCGGAGGATTTTGCCCGATGGCGACCTTGCTCCTTGTCGTGATTTATCTTTCCTTCATCAGCCTTGGCGTGCCGGATTCGCTGCTTGGTACGGCGTGGCCCGTCCTCTACCGCGAACTCGGCGTGCCGCTTGCGTCCCAGAGCGCCGTGAGCATCCTCTGCTCCCTCGCGACGATGACCTCCAGCATGAACAGCGCCCGCATCATCTCCCACCTCGGCACGGGCAAAGTGACCGCGTTCTCAACGCTTTTAACCGCCGCCGCCCTGCTCGGCTTCTCCTTTTCGGGCAGCTTCTGGTTCATGTGCCTGATGGCGATTCCGCTCGGCCTGGGCGCGGGCTGCGTTGATTCGGCGCTGAATAATTATGTTTCCATCCACTATAACGCGACCGTCATGTCCTTCCTGCACTGCTTTTATGGCGTTGGTGTGATGGTCAGCCCGTACATCATGTCCGTCGTCATTAACAGCGCGGTCGGCTGGCGCGGCGGCTACCGCACGGCAAGCCTGATTCAGGCGCTTATCGGCAGCATTCTCCTGCTGGCACTGCCCTTGTGGAAAAAGGCGCACGGCGAAGAGTCCATTCAGGCGGAAAAGAAGATGAAAGTTCTGCCGATTTCGCAGACGCTGCGGATTCCGGGCGCGCTGATGACCTGCCTGCTCTTCCTGACCTTCTGCGCGATTGAGGTCATCTGCGGCGGCTGGAGCGCAACGTACATGGTGGAAGCGAAGCACATGTCCGCGGATTTGGCGGCGCGCGCGACGATGTACTTCTACCTTGGCATGGCGCTGGGGCGCTTCCTCTCCGGCGTTGCGGCGAAGAAGCTGACCCCGTGGCAGATTATCTTTATCTCGATGGGCATCCTCGGCGTGTCGCAGACGACGCTGCTTGTTTCCGGCAACAACGTCCTGACGATGGCGGCGCTGCTGATGACGGGCTTGGGCGTCGGTCCGCTGTACCCGAATTTCAACTACATGACCCCCCTGCATTTCGGCAAGGACGTCAGCCAGTCGGTCATGGGGATGCAGATGACTTTCGCGTCCATCGGCACCATTGCCGCCCCCGCCCTCTGCGGCGTGCTGGGACAGCTGCTCGGCATGGGCATTTTCCCGGCGTATTTGATGATATTCTACGTCCTGACCGCCGTCGGCATTATCGCCCTGCGCCGCACGCTCCGGCAGGTGGGACGGCTTCAGCAATGAGCAATGAACAATTAGCAATGAAAAGCGCGCCCGCAGATTTTGCAGACGCGCCTTTTTTTGCAGCAAGAAAACCCGCTGCTTGCCAAGCAGCCATCAATCCGCAATTGCCCGCATTGTCTTTCTGAACACATGTACGAACAGCGTCACCGTGCACAAGACCGCGAGCACATCCGCAATCGGTTCGGCGAGGAAAATCGCAAACACCGTGTCCGGAATGAACAGCGGCAGCAGATACACCAGCGGAATCAGCAGAATCAGCTTGCGCAGGCACGCCAGAAATAGGCTGCACTTCGCATTCCCCAGCGCCACAAACGTCTGTTGACACGCAATCTGCGCGCCGAAAATCGTCACGCCCGCCATGTATAGGCGCACGCATGGAATTGCGTACTCTCGCAGCGCCGCGTCCGGGGTCAGCAGATAGACAAAAATCTGCGGCGCAAAGATGCACGTCAGCCCCAGCACCGCCGAGAACGCCAAGCACGAAATCAGCAGTATCCGGAACGCGGCTTTCACCCGCTCCGGGCGCTTTGCACCGTAGTTGAAGGAGATAATCGGCTGCGCGCCCTGCGAAAGCCCCTGCAAGGGCAGCAGCGCAAACTGCATCAGCGTGGAGCAGATGGTCATCGTGCCGACGGCCAGCGTGCCGCCCGCCGCGCGCAGCGATGTGTTGAAGCACACGGACACAAGGCTCTCCGTGCTCTGCATAATGAACGGCGCAAGCCCCAGCGCCACGCACGGCGCAAGCAGCTTCCAGTTCAGCCGCAGCAGACGGCGCTTCAGGTGCAGTATCGTCTGCCTGCCCGTCAGGAAGCGCAGGACGAACGCCGCGCTCACGGCCTGTGAAATCACCGTCGCCAGCGCCGCGCCCTGCACATCCATGTGGAAAACGAAGATGAACAGCGGGTCAAGCAGCGTGTTCAGCACCGCGCCAATCAGCACCGTCAGCATCCCCGCCTTGGAGAAGCCCTGCGCGGTGATGAACGGGTTCAAGCCGAGAGACAGCTGCACAAACACCGTGCCGAGGCTGTAAATGGCAATGTAGCGCTGGGCGTAGGGCAGGGCATCCTCCGTTGCGCCGAACGCCAGCAGAATCGGCGTGTAGAAGCAGGAAAGCACAACCGTCAGCACTGCCGAAACGCACAGCAGCAGCGCCGTGCAGCTGCCCAAAATCCCCTCCGCCTTCTCGTGGTTCCGCTGCCCCATGGCGATGGACGCAAGCGGCGCGCCGCTGGATGCGCACAGCGCCGCGAACGCCGAAACCAGCAGGATAATCGGCAGGCAGACGCCCAGCCCCGTCAGCGCGAGCGTGCCCACGTCGGGAATGTAGCTGATGTAGATGCGGTCAACAAGGTTGTAGAGCATATTGACGAGCTGCGCGGTGATGGTGGGAATCGACAGGCGCAGCATCAGCCGCCCGACGGGTTCATTTGCGAGGTCGGGGCGGCGCGGTGCAGTGGACATAGAAAGCCTCCTTTTTTGTAAACATGGGATAATTCGCCGTCAATGCCCGGAACTCCTCTTGCTTTGCGGAATTTTCGTGTTTATACTAATTCTCATCTAAACCATGTCATTCGCACAGCATTTTTTCCGCCCTGGCTTTGCATCGTTCCGCTCGCGCGTACCTCCAGTACGCCTCGCTTCACTCAGCTTTGCCAGAACGAAAAATCTGCTATGCTCGAT
>ENA-UEQB01002593-UEQB01002593.1-human-gut-metagenome-genome-assembly--contig:-NODE-2593-length-12735-cov-6.022199_pt1 | contig 12735 bp, 6 predicted proteins | sample MGYA00242901_ERZ507918 | MGnify/ENA primary metagenome ERZ507918 (study PRJEB26167, sample SAMN06115405) | human gut metagenome | host: Homo sapiens | place: China:Sichuan | collected 2016-04-06... | reverse complement strand
AAAAAAAAGAAAAGAGTATTGAATATAGTATTTGTATACTTATACTTAATGTACATAGGAGCCACCTTTCCTGTCAAAGCGCAAAGTAATTACAAAGTCAAACTTACAGGTATTGTTTACGAATACGACCAAAATAACAAGCTTTTACCTTTAGAATTCGCAGCAGTGTCCATTCCAGAATCTTCATTAGGGACAACCTCTAATGAAAATGGTAGATACACACTGGAAAATGTACCTACTGGTAAAATTCGTATGCAAATTCAATATTTAGGCAAAGTTTCTATTGACACCTTAATAAATGTAAGTAAGGACCTGGTTCTTAATTTTACAATGAGGAATGAGGATTTTAAGTTGAAAGAAGTAACAGTAACCGCAACCAACAACCGTTCGGGCAAATCCACATCTTCTCACATTTCCCGCTCTGCTATGGATCATATGCAAGCGACCAGTTTATATGATGTAATGTCATTGATGCCAGGTGGAATTTCACAGAATCAGGATATGAGTTCGGCACAACAGATTAACATCCGTCAAGTTTCCAGTTCCAGTGGTCCGGAAGCTCCGATGAATGCTATGGGCACCGCAATAATTCGTGATGGTGCCCCCATCTCAAATAATGCTAATCTATCTGCGATGAGCCCTACGGTATTAAGTGGTACGGAAACACCCGCTTCATTGGCCGGAGGTGCCTCGCCGGCTGGTGGAACCGATGTTCGTAGTATTTCTACTGAAAATATAGAGTCTATACAAATCGTTCGTGGTATCCCTTCTGTTGAATATGGTGATCTGACCTCAGGAGCAGTAATTATTAATACAAAAGCTGGTCGTGAGCCGCTACGTGTCAAAGCAAAAGCCAATCCCAATATCTATCAGGTGTCTATGGGAACCGGTTTTGAACTTGGAAAAAAGAAAGGCGCTTTAAATGTAAGTGCAGATTATGCTTATAATACGAATAATCCAATATCCAGTTACCAGCACTATCAGCGTGCCACAACAAAGTTGCTCTATTCAAATACTTTCTTTAATAATAAGTTACGTACCAATTCCAGCTTTGATTTTATTTATGGTAAGGATCAACGTGAACGTAATCCTGATGATGAACAAACTAAAACAGCTTCGGAAGGCCGCGATATAGGTTTTACTTTGAATACCAATGGTACATGGAATATAAATAAGGGCTGGTTAAAAACACTACGCTATGTATTGTCAGGTACGTATATGGATAAAGACAGTTATTATGAAACCGTATACAGTTCTGCTACATCTCCTTATTCCATGACCACTACAAACGGTGCGGTACTTAGTAACTTTGCAGGTCAGCATATCTATGATGCCAATGGTAATCAAATTACTAATTTTGGACCGGAAGACATAAATCATTATGCTGTTTATCTACCAAGCAGCTATTTGGGACACTATGAGATCGATAGTCGTGAAGTTAATTTGTTTGCTAAAGTGACGAGTTCTCTATTCAAGGCGAGCGGTCATGTAAACAACCGCATCTTGATTGGTGCGGATTTCCGGAGTGACGGTAACGTTGGTAAAGGAAAAACTTATGACCCAAGTACTCCTCCTTATCGTAGTCAATACGGTCATAATTCATCTTTCCGTCCACGTAACTATAAGGATATTCCTTTCATTAACCAATTTGGTGCATATGTGGAAGATAATTTTAAATGGTCTATAAGCGGTACGCATGATTTGAACATTCAGGCTGGTGTGCGTTATGATCATACCTCAGTAGTAGGAGGCATTTTCTCGCCACGTGTAAATGCATCCATTGATTTGATTCCGAATCTATTAAGTCTTCAGGGAGGTTACGGTATTGCTGCAAAGATGCCTTCTCTTCTCTATTTATATCCGGAAAATGCATATTTTGAATATATCAATATAAATGAGCTTACCAATGAAAATATTCCGGAAAGCCAGCGCTTGTTTATGACTACCACAGAAGTTCGGCAAGTAGATAACTCAGATTTGAAGATTGCCCAAAATCATAAAGCAGAAGTCGGTTTTAATTTACGAGTGGGTAAAACCAATCTGAATGTAATAGCTTATAAGGAGCGTCTGAAGGATGGTTATGTAATGAGCCAAACTTTCAATACCTTCAATACATTTATCTATAATGAATATCAGCGCACAGAAAACGGAATAGAACTTAGTAGTAGCTTACCGGTATTGTCTACTTATGCAAAACCAACTAATAATTTAAATATAGAAACCAAAGGTTTAGAATTTGATTTGAACATCGGACGTATTGATGCTATCCGTACGGCCTTCCAAATAAATGGCTCATGGATGCGTACTAAGAGTTGGCGTCAGGGTTATAGCTTCTATGACAATAGCGAAGATGCTGCTTCAGCCCGTAAACCGGTGGCCATTTATTCTCAAGAAGGCAATGCAAGTTACAAACAACAATTTGTAACGACTTTACGTGCCACTCACAATATCCCGCGTATCGGTTTTGTTGTTACGATGACAGCACAAGCTATTTGGCAGCAGTCTAATTGGAATACATTTGGAAACGATTCTATACCTGTGGGCTATTTAGCATTGGAAGATGCGTCTGTAAATATGTTTCCCGAAGGGCAATATACCACTACCCAGCAAGTAAAAGATGCAGGATATGGATATATGTTGAATAATGTAAGTCATAATAATGCTATAAAAGAATCATACAGTCCTTATTTTTGTTTTAACTTGAATGTAACTAAAGAAATTAGCAATATGCTACGTGTTTCTTTCTTTGCCAACAATATGTTCAGAAGTTATCCGCGCAGAGAATCCAAACGTAATCCGGGTTCATATATTCAATTGAATAACCGATTTTTCTTTGGGCTGGAATTATCACTCACTTTATAATGTTTAGGAAGTTATGAAAAAATATTTAATATATTTGTTTACATTGGCAAGTACCCTTTTGATAGGATGCGATTCCTTCAGGGACATGTCTGGTGCAGCAGAAGTGAATCCTATCACAGTTGATGTATATTTGGATATTACCGTTGAAAATATATCCACGCTGAAAGATCTGACTGTAAAGTTTGACAATTACGATGAAGATTTACATTATGTAAAAGAAGTAACTGATAATAGTGTGAAAGTTGACGGAATTATCCCCGGAATTTATTCGGTAACAGTATCCGGTACAGCGATCGATACAGAAAACAATGAATACTACATCAATGGCAATTCTGTAAATGCGGCATTATTTAAGCATGGTAGCGCATTGAATATTGAAGTACAAGGGCTTAAAGTGAGCCCATTAATATTCAAGGAGATTTATTATTGCGGTAGCCGTCCGGAAAAAGGAGGAGTCTATTTCCGAGACCAGTTCTATGAGATATACAATAACTCTGCTGACATTTTGTATTTGGACGGTATTTATTTCGCAAATTTAACTCCGGGTACAGCTACCACTAAATTACCTATTTGGCCGGAAGCGGACGGTAATAATTATGCATATGGAGAACGTGTGTGGAAATTTCCAGGAAATGGAACCGAATATCCGTTAGCACCAGGTGAATCTTGCATTATTTCTCAATTTGCCGCTAATCATCAGTTGGACATCTATAACCCTCAAAGTCCTATCGACGGCAGTAGTTCTGAGTTTGAGTTTAATATGAATAATCCAAATTTCCCTGACCAGGCAGCTTATGATATGCAACATGTTTTCTATCGAGGAAAAGCAGAGATGGGAAGCATACCACAGTATTTGACATCTGTATTTGGAGGCGCTTATGCGATTTTTCGTGTTCCTGAAGGAGAAACTTGGGATCCGGTCAATGATGAAAATATGAAGACAACAGATCTAAGCAAACCGAACAGTAATGTTTATTATGCTAAAATACCTGTTAAATATGTATTGGATGCTGTTGAAGCAGTAGACAATGAGTCAAAGATGAATGCAAAACGTGTTCCCGGTGTACTTGATGCAGGTATTACTTGGGTAGGAGCTACTTACTGCGGTTTAGGTATTGCTCGTAAATTGTCCACAGACGAAGAAGGTAATCCTATTATTCGCGAAGAAACAGGCACATACATATATCAGGATACAAACAACAGTACGGATGACTTTGAACGTGGCGTTGTTCCTGTAATGCGTCGTAATGGAGCAAAAATGCCTTCATGGAATCACACATTGCAATAATTAATTAAAAGGACAGAACAATGAAAAAACAATATATGAACTATATGAAAAGCTGCCTGCTGGTAGTGATAGCCTGCTTTGTAAGTATGGTGGGAGCGGCACAGGGCTTCTCTCCCGCCGCTATGGAACAATTGAAAACAAGACGACTATGGTCTCATTCACAGAATGCTGCCGGTATGCCATTCGATGATATTCAGAATTATTCGAATGTTATATTGGGATATGACTTACAGGACGGAAACTATTGCCGTCCGCAAGAGGGGCAGAAAGAGGCTATCGTAGGTGTATCCAGTGAAGGCTTTATCAATCTGAAAAATGCATATGTGTGGGGAGCATTTAATTTTGCACAAAAAAATCTGACAGATGCCGGATATAACGCCTCCATTGCCGATCCATTCAGGGGAATGCCTTACTATGTCGCAGACCAGCACTTAAGCAAATGGAGAAATCAATATTACGATCTGAAGTTTCGTGCAGCTACTCCTTTACTTGGTAATCATTGGGCATTGGGGTTGGAAGGTAATTATGTAGCTACATTAGCTGCCAAACAGCGCGACCCGCGTGTGGATACCCGTTTTTATACGCTGGGACTGACGCCGGGGATTACTTACAAGTTGAATAATTCACACAAGTTTGGTGCAAGTTTCAAGTATAGTTCTATCAAGGAAGACTCAAGAATGAGTAATGTCAACTCTTATGTGGATCAGGACTATTATATATTATACGGTTTGGGAACAGCCATAAAAGGAATAGGCAGCGGTGTAACCAGCAATTATATTGGAGACCGTTTCGGTGGAGCTCTCCAGTACAACTTCAGTATGCCCTCTTTCAATTTACTGCTTGAGGGCAGTTACGATGTAAAAGCGGAAACTGTTCAGCAGAGCTATACGACTCCTAAAAAAATAGCCGGTGTAAAAGATAAAACCGCCCATGTTTCTTTAACGATGATTCAGGAAGGAAAGAACTATACCAATTATATGAGAACCACATATACAAACCGCAATATCGATGGTATTCAGTATATTTCTCAACGCGATAACTCAGAATCACAAAGTGGCTGGGTGGAATTATATAATAATATCCGTTCTACGTACAAGACACAAACCGCTTCTCTTAATTATGCATTAAGCAGAAACCGCGGGAATGAATATAGTTGGAAAGCAGAATTAAATGTGAATTATACCAAGCAAGACGATGAATATTTAATGCCTAATTCTGTACAGAATGCAGAAAATTTATCTTTAGGCTTAGGCGGTAAAAAGAATTTTGTGTTAGGAAATAGCTTGAATAGCAGGCTTTTAATAGATGTTCATATTGCGTATAACAAAAATCTGGGAGGTGAATATGTATATGGTGGTAGCCATGCAGACTATCCGACTGTAACCGAATTACAACAAGGGCTGACTAATTATTATACTTGTAATTACTATCGTATTGGCGGGTCGGTTACGTATTCGCAACAAGTCAGCGAAAACAGACGTATGAACTTATTTGCAAAAGTTGTATTCGATCGTGTAAATACCTCTGACTATGATTATGATGGGCGTACTCATTTATCGATAAGTTTAGGATGTAATTTTTAATGCTACATAACGAAATCTATATTACAAAACATGCGTAAATTAATAACTGGAAGTTTGATGCTCTGCAGCATATTATCTCTGCGGGCACAGACATTTGTTAAACCGGCTGTGAAAGTAAAGGACACCTCTTTTGCTGTAATTACAGATAAAGGGACATTTCAGGCTTGTGAAGCCGAGCTTAAAGCCTATCAGGAGATTCTAGGAATGGAAGGGTTGCCTACGTTCATCGTATACAATGAATGGAATAAACCGGAAGATGTAAAGAAAGTTATTGTTAAGCTCTACAAAAAGGATAAATTGGAAGGAGTGGTATTTGTCGGTGATATCCCTATTCCAATGCTCCGCAAAGCCCAGCATATGACTTCCGCTTTTAAAATGGATGAGAAAAACAATGACTGGAGAGATTCTTCAGTGCCCAGCGACCGTTTCTACGATGATTTCGACCTACAATTCGATTTTTTGAAACAGGACAGTGTCGAAAATAATTTCTTCTATTATAATTTGGCTATAAAATCTCCACAGCAAATTCGGTGTGACATATATTCTGCACGTGTCAAAGCTGTTGATAACGGCGAAGAACCGCATGTGCAAATCAGCCGCTATTTTAAAAAAGTGGTGGCTGAGCACCAGACAAACAATAAATTAGACCAATTCTTCTCCTATACAGGTGATGGCTCTTACTCTAACTCATTGACTGCATGGACACCGGAAACCTTTACTATCCGCGAACAGATGCCGGGCGTATTCGATAAAGAAGGACGGGCCCGTTTCATCCGTTATAATTTCAGCGATTATCCCAAGGACGATGTCATTAATATGCTGAAACGCACAGATCTGGACTTGTCTATTTTTCATGAGCATGGTATGCCCGAACGTCAATATCTTTCCGGTAGTCCCGCTACTAATAGGTGGAATGCTCATGTAGATGCAATGAAGTACTATTATCGTGGTTTAGCACGTAGAAAGCAAGACAACAAAAAGTCTTTCGACGAAATGCTGGATATGATGAAAAACACATACGGTTTGGACACTACTTGGATTGCAGGCTATGATGATCCCAAAGTAATTGCAGAAGATTCTTTACTAGACCTGCGCACCGGTATTATCCTGTCGGAAGTTACAGAGTTTAAGCCTAATAGCCGTATGGTAATTTTCGATGCATGCTATAATGGTGATTTCCGGGAAAAAGATTACATTGCCGGACGTTATATCATGTCGGAAGGAAAATGCGTAACTACTTTTGCCAATTCAGTCAATGTACTGCAAGATAAAATGGCAAACGAGATGCTCGGCCTGTTAGGTATGGGAGCACGAGTGGGGCAATGGGCTAAATTGACGAATATTCTCGAATCGCACATTACCGGTGACCCTACTCTACGTTTTCAATCTATCAATGAGGTAGATGCCAATGCTTTGTTCAAAGAACCATATAGCGAGTCCCGCATGTTGGAGTTATTACAGTCGCCCTATGCCGACATACAGAATTTTGCTTTGCACAACCTTTATCGCAATGACTATCCGGGTATTTCTGATTTATTAAGAAAAACTTTTGAAACTTCTCCGTTCATGATGGTACGTTTCACCTGCTTGGGATTGCTTGAGAAGATTGGTGACAAAAACTTCCGGGAAGTCTTACACTTGGCCATTACGGATTCCTATGAATTTATTCGTCGCACCTCTGTTCGTATGATGCAACATGTGGGACTGAACGAGTATGTTTATCCGCAAATCAAAGCCTATGTAGAAGACAACCTATCCGAGCGTGTGGCATTTAATGTGAGTTTGGGACTTCAGGTCTTTGATCAGGCAGCCGTACAGGCGGCAATTGATAAAGTAATGGCTGAGACCTATGTGTTGCAAGACAAGGAGGAGATGCGTAAGGTTTTGGAGGATGCCAATAATACTCGTAGCATGCAAAAAGAGTTATTAAGCAAAGAAACTTCCGAACGTTGGCGCATCCTTTATTGCAATTCTCTGAAAAATCATATGGCACATGCCTGTGTAGACGGCCTCTTGGCTTTACTTACCGACTCCAGTGAAAGTGAAAAGCTAAAAACCTGTTTATTGGAGGCTTTTGCTTGGTTCACTCATTCTTATCGGAAGCCTGACATCCTTCGGGTATGCGATCAACTGAGAAAAGATAAGAGCTTATCCGAGAACCTTCGTGAAGAAGCCGGCCGTACATATTACAGACTTAAAAATTAATTGGCCATGATTAAAAAAATAATATATCTGGCATTTCTTTTGCCATTGGCAGGAAATGCACAAACAACAGTCATAAAGCCATCGGTCAAGCAACCTACCGCTTTTGCTATTATAACAGATAACCAAACTTATGCAAATACCAAAGATGCCATGCATCAGTACAAAACTGCGGTTGAAGATGATGGTTTGGCAACTTATCTGATCAGCGGTGACTGGCAAAATCCAGATCAAGTCAAACAGATAATCATCAAAACATATCAAGAATGCCCTTCATTGGAAGGTCTGGTTTTAATCGGCGATGTGCCTGTCGCATTGGTACGTAATGCGCAACACATGACTACTGCATTCAAAATGAATGAGAAAGCCTTTCCTTGGGATCAGTCTTCCGTACCTACCGACCGCTTTTATGATGATCTGAACTTAAAGTTTGAGTTCATCAGGCAAGACTCAGTAAATCATCAGCATTTCTACTACAAATTGACAGAAGACAGTCCCCAGCGGCTAAATCCTACTTTCTATTCAGCTCGTATCAAGTATCCGGAAAAAAAGGAAGGGGATAAATATGCGGCCATTGCCTCATATCTGAAGAAAGCTGCTGCTGCCAAGGCAGATAAGCATAATCAATTAGATCGGGTATTCTCATTCAATGGTGCTTCTTACAATTCCGATTGCCTGATTGTATGGATGGATGACGAAAAAGCTTATATGGAGAACTTTCCATTAGCTTTTGGTCGTCAAATGGGATTCAAACATTGGAACTTCCGAATGAAACACCCTATGAAATATAAGTTATTCAGCGAATTGCAACGAAAGGACCTTGACTTATTTATGTTTCATGAACATGGAATGCCAACAGGGCAGCTTATTAATGATGAATTGGCATGCACTGATTTCAATAATCGTTATAAAATGTTGAAGAGTACACTTTATAATGCAGTCATGTCCCATGTTGGAAAACGTGACAAAGACACCTTACGTATTCAGATGCAGGAAAAACGACAAGTGAATGAGGTGTTTTTTAAAGACCTGGACAATCCTAAGTTCTGGGAAGCAGACTCTCTTCACTACGCTGATGAACGTATCGTAACGGAAGATTTAATGAAGAGAAATCTTTCCACTAATCCGAAGATGATAATGTTTGATGCGTGCTACAACGGTTCTTTTCACGAAAACGACTATATAGCAGGACAATATATCTTTAATGACGGTCAGACATTAGTAGCACAAGGAAATACCCGTAACGTATTGCAAGACCGCTGGACTATTGAAATGATTGGTTTGTTGTCCCATGGTGTACGAGCCGGGCAATACAATAAGCTAATCGTATCACTTGAAGGTCATTTGTTTGGTGATCCCACTTTCCGTTTTGCTCCTATCGAAGCCAATACTTTAAGTACCGATATAACAATACACAAAGATGACAAAGCCTATTGGAAGAATTTGTTAAACAGCCCATACGCTGATGTACAAAGTTTGGCCATGCGTATGCTGGCTGACGCCGATACCCAAAAGGAATTATCTCCGTTGCTCCTGAAGAAGTACCGGGAAAGTGGCTTCAATACGGTTCGTATGGAAGCTATCAAGTTGTTGAGCCGTTATCAGGACGACAACTTCATCGAAGCATTACGCGAAGGTTTGAACGATACTTATGAAATGGTAGCTCGCCAAAGTGCCATTTATGCTGGATTTGTAGGTGACGATTCCTTATTGCCCGCTATTGTGGAAGCATTGGTCGAACATAATGAACGCTTACGCGTACAAATGAGTGCCAACAAGGCTTTAAGCCTTTATCCGAAAGAGAAAGTAGAAAAGACAATAGAAGACTTTTATGCAAAAGTTGACCGTTTGAATGAAAACGAAGAGAAAAAACGATTACTAAGAAGCCTGGAAAGAATGTTTGTACAAGAGGCAAAAGTCCATCAGACCTTGATGGATGTAGCTGCACCGGAAGCAAAACGTATCAGTGCAATCCGCAATGTGCGTAACTATACATTCCATTTCCACGTGGATGATTATTTGAATGTAATTCGTGATGCCGGTAATCCACAGGAAGTACGTGTAGTAATGGCCGAAGCATTAGGTTGGTTTACTAATTCTGTACAACGGCCACACATTCTTGAAGAAATAAAGAAGATGCAACAAACAGCCAATCTTCCGGAAGATTTAAAAGCAGAGCTTGAACAGACAATCAAAAGATTAAGTTTATAAATATGAATAAATACATCCTTTTGGCAATTACCGCTTTGTGCTTACAGGATATGCAGGCGCAAACAGTTGTACATCCTAGTATAAAAACAAAGACTACTTTTGCAATTGTAGTCGATCAGAAAAGTTATGATGAAGCGAAAAGTGAAATTGATGCTTATCGTACCAGTATAGAAAAAGAAGGTTTAGGTACTTACTTGCTAATTGATGATTGGAAAAGGCCCGAACCTATTCGTGAGCAACTTGTCAAATTGCATGAGAATGAGAAAACGCCTTTGGAGGGTTGCGTATTTATAGGTGACATCCCTATTCCAATGATTCGTGATGCACATCATCTATCTTCGGCTTTCAAAAGGTCTCCCAAAGCCAATTGGCAGAAATCAAGCGTTCCTTCCGACCGTTATTATGATGACTTCGGATTAAAATTTGATTATATTAAACAAGACAGTTTGATGCCTGACTATCATTATATGACATTGCGTGCTGATTCTAAACAGTATATTTCACCGGATATTTATTCGGCCCGTATCCGTCCATTACATTTAGAAGGTGAGAACCGTTATCAGATGCTACGCGATTACTTAAAAAAGGCAGTTGCCGAAAAAGCAAAGCAAAATGCATTTGACCAACTGACTATGGCCCGTGGCCATGGTTACAATTCTGAAGATCCTTTGGCATGGAGCGGTGAGCAAATAGCCTTACGTGAGCAATTGCCGCAAATATTCAAATCGGGTAATACAGTGAAGTTCTATGATTTTAACATGCGCTATCCGATGAAACCATTATACTTGAACGAGATTCAGCGCGAAGGATTAGATGTCATGCTATTCCATCACCACGGTGGCCCCACCATGCAGTATATCAATGGCTATGAAAATGGTTCCGGTATTAATTTGAGTATTGAGAATGCCAAAATATTCTTGCGAAGCAAGGTGCCTTCATATGCCAAGAAGCATGGGCGTGAAGCTGCTATCAAAGAATATGCCAAGCAGTATGGGGTGCCTGAAAGTTGGTGTGCGGAAGCTTTCGATGAGGAGAAAATAAAATCGGATTCCATTGTAAACCGTAATATGGATATCTATACTGAAGATATTCGTCTTTTGACTCCTAATGCGCGTTTTATATTGTTCGATGCTTGTTTCAACGGTTCTTTCCATTTGGATGACAACATTGTAGGCTCTTATATATTCAATAAGGGTAAGACCATTGCTACTATGGGATGTACGGTTAACACCATTCAAGATAAATGGCCGGATGAATTTCTCGGCTTGTTAGCTGCCGGTATGCGCATCGGGCAGTTCACTCGTTTTACCTGCTTCTTGGAAAATCATCTGATCGGTGACCCGACTTTTCACTTCACCAATAATGCCGGGCTGGATATGGACATCAACCAAGCTTTAGTTGCGCAGGAAGGAAATGTTACATTCTGGAAAAAACAGCTGAATTCCCCTATGGCTGACATGCAGGCAATGGCGCTCCGTCAATTGTCAATGGCAAATTATAGTGGTCTCGTTGAGTTGCTGAAGAAAAGTTACCACGAATCGAACTATTTCGTTGTGCGGTTGGAAGCATTACGCCTATTAGCTTTGAACTATCCGACAGAGGTTGCCGATGTATTGCAGACAGCCATGAACGACAGTTATGAACTGATCCGTCGTTATGCGGTGGAATACGTTGAAAAGAATTGCAATCCGGAATTGTTGCCGGCATGGATAGAAAGCTATTTATTACGCGGACATGAAAACCGCCATCGTTTCAGAATTTTTAGTGCTATCAACACGTTCGACCATGATATGGCTTTGAATGAATTGAAGAAACAGGCTGCCGATTGGTCTTTCTACGATTCTTCCTATGTGAATGAATTGTTAGAATACCTTCCTCGCCAAAAGAAAGGACTTGAAAGAGATTTTGCACTTATTGACAGTCCGGAAAGTACTACCAAACAGATACAAAGCGAAATAAGTAGGTTCCGAAATAAACCTATTGCTAAAGCTATTGAGCCATTACTGAACATTATAAAAAATGAAAGCCAAGAAGAAGAACTTCGCATATTGGCTGCTGAAACATTAGGCTGGTATAATTTATACTATAATAAAGCAGATATAATCAAAGAACTTAACACATTTAGAACTTCCAATCAAAAGCTAATGAACGAAGTTACCAAAACAATGAATAGGCTGAAAAGTCAAAATAGGTAGAATCATCCAAACGATGAGATAGACCGGATCCAAAGGGCGGTTCTGCCATTCCTGAGCAGCCTGGTTGACTTTGTTCGTGATGATGGAAATAGCTGATGTGGACAGTTCTATCTCATAGATTTCACGCATCTCCTCTTCTATGTCTGACACGCTCATTCCTTTGGCATATAGGGAGATAACAAGTTTTTCTTTAATATTATCGACACTATACAGGGACATTCAGTAAATGTCTATAGTATAACTCCTCAACCAGTTCCAGACACCAATCATTAAAACAGGGATATTCCTAAAATAATAAAATTTAAGGCAACTAATTCATTGCGAGTTAGTTGCCTTTTTTGTATCTTTAAGCATTCCCCCCAAAAAACGGTTTGACGGCCAAAACGGGGGTAAT
>ENA-UEQB01002592-UEQB01002592.1-human-gut-metagenome-genome-assembly--contig:-NODE-2592-length-12736-cov-4.657872_pt1 | contig 12736 bp, 10 predicted proteins | sample MGYA00242901_ERZ507918 | MGnify/ENA primary metagenome ERZ507918 (study PRJEB26167, sample SAMN06115405) | human gut metagenome | host: Homo sapiens | place: China:Sichuan | collected 2016-04-06... | reverse complement strand
GGAACGGCCCGATGAAGCCACGGCAACCTGTTTTCACAAGGTGCCAATTCCGACGGAAACGACAGATGAGGAGCGGAAAACGATCTTTTCACGCGCTTCCATGTCGGGAGCGCGCGTTTTTTGTCATCCGGCGAGGGACAGCAAAGGAGAAAAAACATGGCAAGAACCTACTTATTTACCTCTGAATCCGTGACTGAGGGCCACCCCGACAAGATCTGCGACCAGATCTCTGACGCGGTGCTGGACGCCATTCTGGCCAAGGATCCCAACGGCCGCGTGGCCTGCGAGACCACCGCTTCCACCGGCCTGGTGCACATCATGGGCGAGATCACCACCAGCTGCTACGTGGATATTCCCAAGATCGCCCGGGAAGTTATCCGGGACATCGGTTATGACCGTGCCAAGTACGGCTTTGACTGCGATACCTGCGGCATCATTTCCAACATCGACGAGCAGTCCAGCGACATCGCTCTGGGCGTGGACAAGTCTCTGGAGGCCAAGGAAACCGGCGAGGCCGAGCTGGATAACGGCGCCGGCGATCAGGGCATGATGTTCGGCTACGCCTGCGACGAGACCCCGGAGCTGATGCCCCTGCCTATTTCTCTGTCTCATAAAATGGCCCGGAAGCTTACCGAGGTCCGCAAGACCGGACTTGTGAACTATCTGCGGCCTGACGGCAAGACTCAGGTCACTGTGGAGTATAACGGCGAGAAGCCCATCCGTGTGGATACCGTGGTGCTCTCCACCCAGCACAGCCCCGAGGTGACGCTGGAGCAGATCCGCAAGGATATGATCGATATGGTCATCAAGCCCACCATTCCCGCAGAACTGCTGGACGAGAATACGAAGATCTATGTGAACCCCACCGGCCGGTTCGTCATCGGCGGCCCTCAGGGTGACAGCGGTCTCACCGGCCGGAAGATCATCGTGGATACCTATGGCGGCAGCGCCCCTCACGGCGGTGGCTGCTTCTCCGGCAAGGACCCCACCAAGGTGGACCGCTCCGCTGCTTACGCCGCCCGCTGGGTGGCCAAGAACATCGTGGCGGCAGGACTGGCCCGGAAGTGTCAGGTGCAGCTGGCCTACGCCATCGGCGTGGCCCAGCCCGTCAGCGTACTGGTGGATACCTTCGGTACCGGTACGGTGGGGGATGAGAAGCTGGAAGAGGCTGTGAAGAAGGTCTTTGACCTGCGGCCCACCGCCATCATCCGGGATCTGGACCTGAGAAAGCCCATCTATCGCCAGCTGGCGGCCTACGGCCACATGGGCCGCGAGGATCTGGGCGTATCCTGGGAAAAGACCGACCGGGTGGACGCCCTGAAGGCTGCCCTTCAGTAACGGAATAAACTGTCAGATAGAACCCACCCCGGAGTACACAGTACTCCGGGGTGAGTTTTTTCAAATCTTTTCCAGCATGGACCGGACGGTGTCCAGATCCGCGGAAGTGAGGCCGTAAAGCGCGGCTACCGCCCGGTCAAGCTGCTGCCGGACGGCGTCCTGACAGCGGGGGTCTGAGGTTCGGTGGCCCTCCTCGCAGAGAGCGGCGATGGACAGATGACGGCTGTCCGCGGGGTCAAAGGCCGGAATATGCAGCTTGTCCAGCACATGAGCGGAAATACTGGTGGGGTTCATGTAGCAGGTGACGCAGCAGCGCACCGGAGCGGAGCTGAGAATTCCGCAGAGATAATAGGCCTCCTCCCGGCAGTCAGTGCCCACATAGACCACCTTTTCGTTGGGCAGGGGCAGCGTTTCTCCCAGATAGGGGTCCTGCATCGGTGCGATGACCGCCGTGATGAAGGAGCGGGCGATGTAGCGCCACGCTACCTTGTAGCGGGAAAACGTATAGGGTCCCACCCGCAGCAGCGCATAGAAGTAACGCCCTTGGATGGCCCGTTCCCACCCGGCGAAGCCTTTCCGGGTTTCCAGAAGATCCCGGAACCGGGTCAGGTAGGCGTAGGTCAGCGGCAGATCCTGTCGCAAATCCGCTTCCGCGAGGGGATAGATTTTGGTTTCAGCCGTGTGGGGGCACAGCAGCCAGGCGCGGCTGCGGACGCTCCACTGGGAGAGGTCACTGCCCTGAATGAGGGGATAGACGCAGGTTGGCTCCAGCTCCGCCGTAACGGCGGGGGCCTTGCGGCGGGCCTTTTCCGCCAGATTGGTGACCCGCAGGGCATTGCCTGTCCGTTCCAGAATCTGAAGCTGATAGACGGCGTTGGCCCCGCCGGTGAATACGCCGGTCCGGGCCTGATAGGGATTGCTGCCTAAAAGAGCGTCCAGTACTGGAGCAAGTCCATTGGGAGCGCTGACCCACACGGAGCCGGGATCCTCCCGGTGGGCGGGAGCGGCGGTCATGTTCTCCATCCGCACAAAGGGAAGAACGGAGGCAATCGTCGCGTCCGGTGACCGGACCGCCCGCCGGAAGCCGGGCTTTGCCTGCCAGTGCCGGTAGGGGACAGGGAAAACGTGGCGGGCGTCCCGCTGGATGAGTACCAGCGCAACAGGGGTGCAGATCCCGTCAAAGGGTCGGATACGGCCAAGGTCCTCCACCTCAAGCACCCGGAAATCCAGACCGGGGCCGTCCAGATGGAACCGCCGGAATCCGGCGCCGTTCTGGGCGGAGCGGAAGGTGGCCTGCCGCAAGATAAAGCTGAGGTGTCCACTGGGGACGAGAAAGCGGTCCAATGCGGCGCAGGTGAACAGGGTAGACACATCCTCCTTGGAAAAACCGAGCCGGGGGCCTTTCACCTGCAACAGGCCGTATTCCTCCCACAAATGCTGGGACCCGGCCCGATACCGGGGGAACAGGTACTCCCAGTTCACCCATGGGGGATTTCCCATGACTATATCTGCCTTTTGATGGAAGAACGCCCAGATACGGTTCAGCAAAATACCGGCCAAAAGAAGCCGCCCATTCGGGGGCAGAGAGGTGAGTAGACCGCGTGCTTCCGGCATGGAAAGAAATTCCTCCGGATCGGGGTGCATTTTCACTGCCTGACGGCAGAGGGACAGGGGAACATCACATGCCAGACCACAGCCGGTGTCGATCACCAGTGTATCCCCCCGGAGGATGGGAATATTCAGAGCATCATAGCGGTAAATGGGAAGAAACAGACCCGCTTCCGGCAGTGGCTGGCAGGCTATGACGGCCAGATAATTGACCTTCGCCGTCAGGACTGCCAATGGGTGGAGGTCGAAGCCTGCCACCTGATCGGATAAGGGAGGACCTTGGGGCGTATCCGCCCGGATCATGCGGAGAGCCTGGATCAAAAAAACACCGGAGCCGCAGGCGGGGTCCAGAAAGCGCAAATCTCCGGCCTGCTGTCCGCTGGCGCTGACGGCATTTTGCAGGGTCCGTTCCGCCAGCCAGCCGGGGGTGTAGTATTCCCCAAGGGCATGGCGGAGGGCCGGGGGGACCACGGTTTCGTAGATGCGGCTGAGACTGTCCGGGGAAAGGGTGCTGCCTTCCGGACAGGTGTCAAAGGACTCCAGACAGGCCCGCAATTCCTCACACTGGGTTTCCAGCGCCGGGTCCCAGATGTCCAGCGGCCAGATATACCAGTCATCCCCACAGAAATTGCGGATACCCCGGTTAACAAAGGCCCTGCCGGAGAGAAGCTCCGTCAGAGGCGGTTCGGGAGTCGCGCCCCGGAGGGTGTTCCAGGCGATGAGCTTGATGAGCACACTGTAAAAGGTCTGGATGCTTTGCAGGAGCCGGGGCAATTCCGGCGGTGTGTCAAAACCAAACCGATCACCCAAGGACCCGGCGTCGGTTTTTGCATTGGGAGAGAGCCGCTGGCGCAGATCACCGTAGATCAGCTCCAATTCCTGCGCCCACAGCTCAAACAGCGCTGAACCTTCCCACAGGGTGGGGTCCAGCCACTGATAAAAACAACGGACACACCGCACCATGACACCATGGAGCGGTGTGTCCTCTTTTTTCAGTTGGATCAAGATGGAATGCAGATCGTACATGGTCCCTCCGGCGGGCAGACTGCCGTCTGACAGTTTATTTGGTTTCCGCAGCGGCCCGGACGGGCAGTTCGCTGATAAGGGTGGAGCCCAGCACCAGAACGGCGCCAAGGATGCCGCTCCAACCCAGAGGCTCCTTCAGCAGCAGAGCGGAGAGGAAGATGGCTACGATGGGGTCGATGTAGCTGAACAGCACCACCGTCTGGGCGGGGAGATAGGTCATGGAGCCGAAGAACAGGGAATAGCACCAGCCGGTGTGGAAAACACCTACGATCAGCAGCAGTACGGCGCCCAGAGGTGTCAGAGTCATAGCGGCTACATCCTCCGTCAGCAGGATATAGGGGATCATCACCAGTGCTGCCACCGCCAGCTGTACCAGAGTCCGCTCACAGGCGGGGACCTGATCCAGAAACTTGTTGATGGACACATCGCTGGCATAAAGCACGGCGGAAAGAAGGGCCAGCAGGATACCGGTGGCTTCCCCGGCTTCCGGCAGGCCGGACTGGGGGACTCCGGAGACAAACACCATGCCGCACAGGGCGGCCAGCACACAGAGAAGCTTTCGGGGCGTCAGTTTTTCATGGAAGAGAAAGGGGGAGGCCAGCGTCACGAACACCGGCGCCATGTAGTAGCACAGGGTAGCGGTGGCCACGGTGGTGTAACGGTAGGCTTCAAACAGCGTGATCCAGTTGAAGCTGATGATCGCGCCGGAAAGAGCCAGCAGCTTCCAATGCGGCTGGACGCTTGCCCACCGAAAGGGTGTCCGGCGGAAATACAGCAGAAGCAGCAGGAACACTGCGCCCACCGCGCCGCGGACAAAGGCGATGACAGAGGAGGGCAGGTTGATATAGCGGACAAAAATGCCGATGGTGCCGAAGGCGGTGACGGCAATGATGAGATCCAGCTTGGCACGGTTGACGGACTTCATAGGAACAAACCTCTCTTGGAAGAAAATGATATATTTTATGCCAGCAGCGGCAGCAGGACATCCGTCAGCAGCTGGAGGGCCTCCTCCAGATCGGACTGGGACAGACCGGCGTAGTTGATGACCAGCGTGTGGGCGAAGCGGGGGTCCGGTACGGCGGCATACTCTGAGAGAAAGCTCAGTCGGATGCCGGCCTCCGCCGTCAGGCGGCGCAATTCTTCATCGGAGCGGTTGGTATCCAGCCGCAGCAGAAAGTGCAGACCGGCCCCCTCCTCGGAAAAGGTGACATGGCTGGCCAGCGGCGAAGCCCGGAAGGCGCTGATGGTGGCGGAGCGGCGGTCCCGATATTCCTTCCGCATCCGGGAGAGGTGACGCTCGTAGTGGCCCCCGGCGATGAAACGGGCCAGAACGTGCTGCTCCAGCGCAGGGACCGTACAGGCATAGAAGCCCAGCTCCTGCCGGTAGCGTTCCAGCAGCCGGGGCGGTAGCACCAGAAAGCCAAGACGCATAGAGGGGGAAATGGTCTGGGAAAAGGTGTTCAGGTAAATGACCCGGCCCCGGTCATCGATGCTTTGCAGGGTGGGGATGGGACGACCAGTGTAGCGGAACTCGCTGTCATAGTCATCCTCGATGATGGTGGAACCGGTATCCTCCGCCCATCGCAGAAGGGCTTGCCGCCGGGCGATGGGGGTCACCAGTCCGGTGGGGTACTGGTGGTTGGGGGAGATGTGCAGTGCCCGCGCCTTGGATCTCATCAGCGCCGCCAGTTCTACGCCCTGATTATCCAGCGGGATGGGGACGCAGGCGGCTCCGCAGGCGTCATAGACCTGACGGATCTTGGGATAGCCGGGGTCCTCCACGGCGAACACCGTGTCCCGGCCCAGCAGTTGGGCCAGCAATAAGTAAAGGTATTCCGCACCGGCGCCGATGACGATCTGTTCCGGAGAGACTGCCATACCTTTGAAGTCCCGGAGATCGTCGGCAATGGCCTGCCGCAGGGCAGCCAAGCCCTGATGGGGGACCGGGGACAACAGAGCCTCCGGTGCTTCCGAGAGGACCTGCCGGGTGAGGCGGGCCCAAGTGGAGACGGGGAACCGGGCAGTGTCCACCTGATTGCGGGCCAGATCCAGCCGCCAGGAAACAGTGGTGGTCTCCGGCATCAAAACCGAGCGGACAGCAGGCGGTGGGGCCTGCTCCACGGCGGAGACAAAAAAGCCCCGCTTGGGTTGAGCCTGTAAATAGCCCTCCGCTTCCAACTGGCTGTACGCGCCCTCCACGGTAACAACGGAGACCCGCAGATGCTCCGCCAGCGCCCGCTTGGAGGGAAGCCGCGTCCCGGCGGGCAGAGCACCGCTGAGAATGTCCGCCCGGATCCGGCGGCACAGGTATTCATAGAGGGGGAGAGAACCCCGCTCCTCCATGGGGTAAGTCAGCATAGCGGCACCTCCAGAATGGGATGGGAAAAACGCCCCGGCAAGGGTGACCCAGCCGGGGCGGAATGATTAGAAAGAAAACTCAGAAACTGCCCGGGCCGTCGGAGAAATCTGTCCGCCGGGAGCGGAACTCCGGCATATCTTCCTTGGCAGCATCGAAATAGGCAAGCTGGACGCACTGGTAGTTGGGCAGGTAGAAGATGGACAGCGCATAGACAAAGGCGGAGGCCGTCAGGATCTGCCACAGAGGCATGGGAGCGGCGAGGGCCGCATAGGGGTCCATACCGCTGAACCCAAGGGTCAAAATCGCCTGACTCGTGAAAAAGAGACTGGGAAGCATACTCAGCAGGATCCATCCCATATAGCTGAGATCCAGCTTGAACAGCTCCATTTTATACCCCTGCGTTTGCCGCTTGCTTAAATTCAGTGCCTCCATAATATCCATATCCGGATTTTCATCGAGAATCTAGAGGGCGAAGCTGTCACGGTAATGGGCGATGAAGCCGGGGAACACAAACAGCATAGACCACAGGAACACAAACAGGTTGATGACGATATTCAGAGCGATGATCTTGCCGGTGAAGGAAAAGCCGTCGAACAGCACCGCGTATTCCGAACGTTCCCGGCGGCGGATGTCCATGCAGTAGAAGGCAAAGCCGGCGGCTAAGATCCACCCGGCCAGCGTTGTGAGGATGGAGAGGAAGGTGGATACCAGCTCCGGCCCGGGAATCAGGGCCTCCAGCAGGCTGAGCAGAAACAGACAGGCGCAGTACAGGGCCGTCATACCCTTGGGGGATACCTGAGCTGTCTGCAAGAGTTTCCGGGTCTGGGCTTTCATTTCGGCGCGGTCAATGGGTTTCGTCATAAAAAGGGACCTCCATTCGCCGCTCCGGCAGACAGGCCAAACTGCGGCGATACTTTCTGAAAGATATGCTTCATCATAGCATACCTCTGAAAAAAAGACAAGAGAGGCAGAGAGGGTACAGCGACTGCGGGAGTTGTCGGCAGGAAAATATGCAGGTTGACCAAAAAGAAAGGGTGGGCTTGTGCAAAAACAGGGAAAAAGTGGAGGAATACAAAGAAATTGATAAATTTTCTGCAAAAAAACGAATTCATAGTCTGGACATTTTTCAACGGGTGGTGTAGAATAAAGCGCAGTATGTGATAGTGTGCCGAAGCATGGCCTGCCATGCCATTGCCCGATGGCGGGGCGGGGTATGCTTTGACACCTATCAATGGAGTAAGAATGAGGTGAAGACAATGGCACAAGCTTTCTTTGGCGGCGTTCATCCCCATGATATGAAGGCCGCAACCAATGAAAAGGCCATCGAGCAGCTGGCACCCCCGGCTACCGTGGTCATCCCCATGTCGATGCACTTTGGCGCACCCTGCACCCCGATCGTAAAAGTAGGCGACCAGGTAAAGGTGGGTCAGAAAATCGGCGAATTCAAGGGGCTGGGCGCCCCGATTCATGCCAGCGTTTCCGGTACGGTGAAGGCCATCGAGCCCCGGCCCTTCTCTATGGGCGGCGACATGGTGTCCGTTGTGATCGAAAACGATTTCCAGAACACGGTCAGCGAAGAGGTGAAGGCTCCTGCCGATCCCGACGCTCTGACGGTGGAGGAAATGGTCGAGATCGTGAAGAATGCCGGTATCGTGGGTATGGGCGGCGCGACCTTCCCCACGCATGTTAAGATCTCCGGCGGCATCGGCAAGGTGAAGGACGTGCTCATCAACGGCGCTGAGTGCGAGCCTTACATCACCGGCGACCATCGGGCCATGCTGGAGCGTCCCGAGGAGATCATCGGCGGCGCTACCTATCTGGCCAAGATGTTCGGCGTGGACAAGGTCATCATCGGCGTTGAGGACAACAAGCAGAACGGCATCGACGCCATGAACAAGGTCATCGCTGAGAAGAAGGCCCCCGTTGTGGTGGAGCCTCTGCGCTGCCGTTACCCCCAGGGCGGTGAGAAGCAGCTGATCCAGGCCATCACCGGCCGTCAGGTGCCTCCCGGCGGCCTGCCCGCTGATGTGGGCTGCGCGGTGTTCAACATCAACACCACCATCTGCATCTTCAAGGCCATCACCACCGGTATGCCCGTGGTGAACAAGGTGGTCACCGTGTCCGGCTCCGGCATCGTGGACCCCAAGAACATCGAGTGCCCCATCGGTACCCCCGTGTCTCTGCTGCTGGACGCTTGCGGCGGCGTGAAGGACGGTACTTACAAGCTCATCGCCGGCGGCCCCATGATGGGCATGGCCCAGTATACCGCGGATATTCCCGTGGCCAAGGGCACCGGCGCCATCCTCGCTTTCTGCGAGAAGGAGGAGCAGACCGTTGAGCATCCCCAGTGCATCCGCTGCGGTAAGTGCGTTGCCGCCTGCCCGGTGCACCTGGAGCCTCTCTTTATGTATCAGTATGCCGAGAAGGGCATGGTGGATGAGCTGAACGAGGCCCACATCATGGACTGCATGGAGTGCGGCGCCTGCGCTTACGCCTGCCCCGCCCGTATGCACCTGACCCACATGTTCAAGACCGGCAAGCAGCTCGTCAAGAACAAGATGGCTGCCGATCGGGCCGCCGCTGAGGCCAAGAAGGCTGCGGAAGCGAAGAAGGAGGCATAAGAGATGACCGATTACAAGAATTTGAAGCTCATTGCCACTTCCAACCCTCACATCCGCGGCAGTGAGACCACCCGGTCCATCATGCTGGACGTCATCATTGCCATGTGTCCCGCTCTGATCTGGGCCATCATTTACTTCGGCGTGGAGGCTCTGCTCCTCACCGCCGTGTCCGTCATTGGCTGCGTTGTCTTTGAGGGACTGTACCGCAAACTCATGCACAAGCCCCAGTCCATCGATGACCTCTCCGCTGTGGTCACCGGTATGCTGCTGGCTTTCGTCTGCCCCGCCACCACCCCGCTGTGGATGATCCTCATCGGTGACTTCTTTGCCATCATTGTGGTCAAGCAGCTCTTTGGCGGCATCGGCAAGAACTTCCTGAACCCTGCTCTGGCAGGCCGTGCCGCTCTGCTGGCCAGCTATGCCGGCGCCATGACCACCTGGCTGCCTGCCGGCACCAAGGCCGCCATCGGCGGCGGTATGCCTGTGGACGTGGTTTCCGCCGCGACCCCGCTGGCCTATCTGAAGACCGGTGATCTGGAGGGCCTGAAGCAGATCGCCTCCGTGGGTGATATGTTCCTGGGCAAGGTGGGCGGCTCCATGGGTGAGGTTTCTGCCCTGATGCTGCTCATCGGCGGTCTGTACCTGATCTGGCGCAAGGTCATCAACTGGCAGACTCCCGTGGCTTACATCGCCACCGTGGCTGTTCTGACCGTGCTGTTCCCCAAGGCCGGCGGCGCTGAGTATATGCTTTACAGCATCTTCGGCGGCGGCCTGTTCCTGGGCGCTTTCTTCATGGCTACCGACTATGCCACCTCCCCTGTCACCAAGAAGGGCCAGCTGATCTACGGTATCGGCTGCGGCCTGTTCACCGTGTTCATCCGGTACTTCGGTTCTTACAATGAGGGCGTTTGCTACTCCATCATGGTCATGAACTGCTGCACCGCATTGATCGACAAGTACACCAAGCCCGTTCGTTTCGGCGTGGTGAAATCCGACAAGAAGGAGGCAGCCGCGAAATGAGCAATGAAGTGAAGACCAAGGAAAAGGTCAATATGGACCCCAAGTACATCATCAAGCTGACTGTGACCCTGCTGCTTACCTGCATGGTCGTGGCTGGCCTGCTGGGCTGGGTCAACAGCATCACCAAGGATAAGATCGCCGCGATCACCTGGGAAAAGACCGTGGCCGCTATGCAGAAGGTCATTGAGGCCGACGATTTCTCCGACGCTATGGAGCTGACCGACGATATGACCGCCGCTGCCACCGCTCAGGGCGGTACTCTGGCAGCCGTCTATCAGGCTCAGTCCGGCGGTCAGCCTGTGGGCTACGCTATCAACGTGGAGGCTTCCGGCTCTCAGGGCACCATCTCCATGATGGTGGGTATCGACATGGACGGTGCTGTCACCGGTGTTTCCATTGTCACCAACTCTGAGACCTCCGGTATCGGCTCCAAGGTCATGAGCAACGAGCCTCTGACCAACGGCACCCGCGTTCTGGATCAGTTTATCGGCAAGTCCGCCGCTGACGGTGTTCTGTCCGTTGGCTCCAACGTGGACGCCATCACCGGCGCTACCGTGTCCACCAAGGGTGTGACCACCGGCGTCAATGCCGCTTTGGCTGCTGCCGGCGTCATCGGTTAAGAGAGGAGGACACTGAAGTATGAATCTTGGTAAACAATTCAAGGACGGTATGCTGACGCAGAACCCCGTTCTGGTTCAGGTGCTGGGCATGTGCTCTACCATGGCCATCACCACCTCTTTCTTCAACGGCATCGGCATGGGTGTGGCGGTTACCATCATCCTGACCCTGTCCAACGTCATTATCTCCGCTATGCGGAAGATCATCCCTGATAAGATCCGTATCGCAATGTTCATCGTGGTGATCGCCGGCTTCGTGACCTGCGTGGACCTGTCTATTCAGGCATTCCTGCCGGATCTGGCCAACTCTCTGGGCGTGTTCATCCCCTTGATCGTGGTGAACTGCATCATCCTGGGCCGTGCGGAGGCTTTCTCCTACAAGAACGGCATGGTTGCCTCTTTCTTTGACGGCATCTTCCAGGGCATCGGCTACACCTGGGTCCTGCTGGCTATGTGCATCATCCGTGAGTTCCTGGGCGGCGGCACCTTCGGCGGCGGCGTCCTGGGCGCTGTGAACGAGGCTGGTCAGCATGTGGGCATCCAGATCTTCCCCGCTGATTACGGTATCGGTATGCTGACCCTGCCTGTGGGCGGCTTCCTGGTGCTGGCTGCTCTGATCGCTGCCATGCAGTGGGCTCTGGCTCGTCCCAAGAAGGATAAGGAGGAGAGCAAATAATGGAAATCTTTAAGCTGCTTTCGATCACGCTGGGCGCAATCCTGGCAAACAACTTCATCTTCTCCCAGTTCCTGGGCTGCTGCCCCTTCCTGGGCGTTTCCAAGAAGGTGGATACCGCAGTGGGCATGGGCGTGGCCGTTACCTTCGTTATGGGTCTGGCCTCCGCTGTGTGCTTTGTGGTGAACAAGTACATCCTGATCCCCCTGGATCTGGCTTACATGCAGACCGTGGCATTCATTCTGGTCATCGCTTCTCTGGTGCAGTTCATCGAGATGTTCCTCCAGAAGGCCATGCCCGCTCTGTATACCGCTCTTGGCGTGTATCTGCCCCTGATCACCACCAACTGCGCAGTTCTGGGCGTTGTGCTGCTGAACGTGCAGAATGGCTACAACTTCATTGAGTCTGTGGTCTACGGCATCACCGGCGGTCTGGGCTTCCTGCTGGCCATCGTGCTGTTCGCCAGCATCCGTGAGCGTCTGGTGTTCGCTGACTATCCCAAGTGCTGGGACGGTTTCCCCATCGCGCTGATCACCGCCGGCCTGATGGCTCTGGCCTTTATGGGCTTCTCCGGCCTGAAGGTTTGGTAAGGAGGTAGGAAAGATGGGAAATATTATTGCTGCTATCGCAGTTCTGGGCGCTCTGGGCGCTCTGTTCGGACTGATCCTGTCCGTGGCTTCCAAGATCTTTGAGGTCAAAAAGGATCCCCGCGAGGAGGCTATCCTCAGCCATCTGGCCGGCGCTAACTGCGGCGGCTGCGGCTACCCCGGATGCGGCGGCTGTGCTGCTGCCATCCTGGCCGGCAACGCTCCTGTCACCGCTTGCGCTCCCGCAGGCCCCGACAATGCTGCTGCCATCGCTGAGATCATGGGCATGGCTGCTCCCACCGGTGAGCGTCAGGTGGCCTTCGTCCGCTGCAACGGCGGCGAGGCTGCTAAGAAGCGCTTTGAGTATGTGGGCGTGCATGACTGCCTCTCTGCCACCAAGATTGCTGCCGGTCCTCTGGACTGCCGCTTCGGCTGCCTGGGCTTCGGCTCCTGCGTGAACGCCTGCCAGTTCGGCGCTATGTCCATCGGCCCCAACGGCACCGCCGTTGTGGACCCTGAGAAGTGCACCAACTGCGGCGCCTGCATGAAGGCCTGCCCCCGCGGCCTGATTACCTCCGTGCCCGCCAGCAAGAAGGTCCATGTGGCCTGCGCCAACCTGGATAAGGGTAAGGCTGCTATGAGCGTCTGCGGCAACTCCTGCATCGGCTGCGGCCTGTGCGAGAAGGAGTGCAAGAAGGACGCCATCCATGTGGTCAACGGCGTGGCCGTCATCGACTATGACAAGTGCGTGGGCTGCAAGCTCTGCACCAAGGTCTGCCCCCGTGACGCCATCCTCCCCAAGGCAACTGCTGAGGAGAAGGAGAAGTACAAGGCCATTAAGAAGGCTCAGGCTGAGAAGGCTGCCGCTGCCAAGAAGGCTGCGGAGG
>ENA-UEQB01002588-UEQB01002588.1-human-gut-metagenome-genome-assembly--contig:-NODE-2588-length-12750-cov-3.953523_pt1 | contig 12750 bp, 6 predicted proteins | sample MGYA00242901_ERZ507918 | MGnify/ENA primary metagenome ERZ507918 (study PRJEB26167, sample SAMN06115405) | human gut metagenome | host: Homo sapiens | place: China:Sichuan | collected 2016-04-06... | reverse complement strand
TGTACAAACACTCGCGCACGCAAATGAGGCATTCGCACTGCAAACATCTTCCGGCTTCGGTTTTGGCCTCTTCAAGCGAATAGCCCTCGCCGGGATGTTCCGGTTCCAGCCGCTGCAGCGGAGCCAGCCCGTCGAGCGGAGTGTGCAGCCGGGTCGCGCTCGCGCCTTCATTCTCGCGCGATGCCGTCAGGGAAACGCCGGTCATGGAACGCTCAAGCGTCATGGCGGCCCGGCGGCCTTCCGCCGCCCATGCGACGGGGGTGCCCGTCCCATCCGGTGACGGCCAGCCGCCGAAACAGACATGTTCCGGCCCGCCCGCCACATTCAGCGTCACGGAATCCACGGCATCCCGTGAGGCCGGGGCCAAGCCCGGGGCACAGGAAACATCCACAAAAACGGCGTCATAGCCTTCTACTTCCTGAAATAGGGCTTGGTCAGGCTCTCCGCGGGTCAGCGTCACGCCGCTCTTCCGCATGGCTTCGAGTTCGCCGTCCAGCGCTTCCGGCGTCAGCGCGGGGAATGCGGCGATCAAACCTTCCGCAGGACGTCCGCCCGCATAAAACAAATCGACGGGATATGCCTTTCGGGAAAGATCCCACGCCGCGACCAGCCCCGCCATGCCGTCACCGATCACCGCGACCTTTTTGCTTTTTGGGGGACGCGGCAGATTCCGCGTCTGCTGAGCGCACTGCGACACACAGACCCGTTCCAGCGCACCAACGGCGAGCGGCCCGCCAAGCTCCTGCCGGACACAGGCCGTTTCGCACGGGTGTTCGCAAATCCGTCCCAGAACGCCGGGCAAAGGCAAATGCCGCTCCAGCACTTTGCGGGCCCCGGGCGTATCCCCGTGCGCCATCCGTTCGAGAAACGGCCTCACATCCATCTGCAGCGGGCAGGCCGCCCGACATTTGGGCATATCATCCTGTGTACACTGCCGTTCCCAGCTTCGCAGATCCGCCTGTTCCATAACGCCTCCCGAAAACCGTCAAAACCAAACGGCCCTCCCGGCCCGCATAACGCATCTCGCTACACAAGAACCGGGAGGGCTTTAACGCCCGGCCCTCTTTGGAAGGCCGGACATGTCACGTCTCACTATCGATTACTTCTTCAGAGCGGCCAGCACCTTCTCAGGCCGTGCGGGCAGATGCCTCACGCGGGCGCCGCAAGCCTGATAGATGGCATTGATGATGGCGGCATGTGGAGCGGTGAGCGGAAGCTCGCCCACGCCGGATGCGCCGAACGGGCCGTCCTTGCGGGAGTTTTCGAGGTAGATCAGCTCAATGTCGTCCGGGACGTCCTTGATGTAGGGCAGACCGGCACCAATGAGCGTGGAGTGCTTCTTGATATCCTCATAGTCCTCGGTCAGGGCGAGGCCGATGCCCTGCGCCAGACCGCCGTACAGCTGGCCGTCCGTCACGAGGCGGTTGTTCACCTTGCCGATGTCGGCGATCATGGTCAGCTTTTCCACCGCGGTCTTGCCGGTCGTGATGTCCACGGCCACTTCGGCCATGAACAGGCCGTACATGTAGCAGCAGAAGGGTTCGCCCTGCCCGTTTTCGTCCGGGGACGTGCACGGGGTGGTCCACTTGCCGTACTGGCGGACCTCGCGGCCTTCGGCCTTCATTTCGTCATAGGTATAGAAACCGCCGCCGGGCTTTTTCATGGCCTCGATCAGGGTTTCACAGGCCACGCGGATGGCGTTGCCCACCACGAGCTGCGAACGGGAACCGCCGGCCGGGCCGCCCACGGGGGCCTTGGAGGTGTCGTTCATGACAAGGCGGATCTTGTCGGCGGCAATATTCAGGGGACGCAGGGCCTCGTGGGCCGTGCCGAGCGCGCCGGCGTCGGCGCCCTGACCGTGATCTCCCCAGCACACGCCGATGGTGACCGTGCCGTCTTCATTGTACTGCGCCCAGCTTTCCGCCGAGTCCGGACCGTCCAGACCGCAACCGTAGATGCCGATGGCCACGCCCACGCCGCGCTTCACGGTGTCGGTGGAGTTCGCCGCGGCCTTTTCCTTCGCCGCCTTGAACTTGGGACGCATGATGTCGATCATGTCCGGCAGGCTGAACACTTCGGGGGCCTGACCGGAAGGATTGGTGTCGCCGGGCTTGTAGCAGTTGACCGCGCGCAGTTCCAGCGGGTCCATGCCGAGCTTTTCGGCCAGTTCGTCAATGAGCACTTCGGAGGCGAATTCGCTTTCCGGAGCGCCGTAGCCACGGAACGCCGCACCCCAACCGTGGTTCGTGCAGACCGTTTTGCCGAGGCCGCGGATGTTTTCGATGCCGTAGCCAGCGCCGATGTACTGGGCACCGCGCAGGGTCAGCAGGTCGCCGAATTCCGAATACGGGCCGTGGTCGACGATCCAGTCGGCTTCCATGGCCTTGATCTTGCCGGTGGCCTTGTCGGCGGCGTAGCGGACGGTCGTGAAGAACGGCGAACGCTTGCCGGTGTATTGCTGCTGCTGTTCGTAGTTGTAGCGCAGGTGGCAGGGACGGCCGGTGGCGAGCACGGCCACGCCGATGAGCGCTTCCATGGTCGGGCTGAACTTGTAGCCGAAGGTACCGCCCGCGTTGCACTGCACCATGACCATGTCGTTGCCGAAATCAAGCCCCAGACCGGGTGCGATCATCAGGCCGTGCAAGTGTAGGCCGATGGATTTCGAATGGATGACCAGCTTGCCTTCTTCGTTCATGTAGCCGTACCCCACGTCCGGCTCGATGGGCAGGTGGGGCTGGCGCTGCGTGTAGTAGCTGCCTTCCGCCACCACGTTATTGGCGTCGGCGAAGAAGGGAGCGGTTTCCTGCCCCTTCACTTCCTTCTGCTCGAAGTAGGTGTTCGGGGTGCCGGGGTGGATTTCGATGGCGTCGGGAGCCATCGCGTCCGGGGCGTTCAGGTATTCGGGCAGCAGCTCGAGATCGAATTTGACCTTGTCGGCGGCGGCGCGGGCGTGCGCTTCGGAGTCGGCGCACACGATGGCGAGGGCGTCGCCGTACTGGAAGATTTTGGTATCGTTCAGGATGGGACGATCCCAGCCGTCACCCTTGTTGGTCGGGAAGGTGATGAGGCCGGTAATGCGGTTCTTGCCCTTGACGTCCTTGTGGGTCAGCACGCGGTACACGCCGGGCATGGCTTCGGCTTCGGAGGTGTCGATGCCCTTGATGTTGGCGTGGGAAACCTTGGCCTGAGCCAGCGCCAGATGCAGCGTGTCCGGAGGCATCTTGAGGGCGGTATCCGCACCGAAGTCGTGCGTGCCGGTCACCTTGGCGACGGCGTTGGGACGCGGACGGCGGGAACCCCACGTGCGGCCGTCCACGGGTTCCTTATATTCGATGTCCTTGACGGATTTCTCGCCGCGCATGACGGCGGCGGCGTCCATGACGGCATCGACCAGCGGCTTGTAGCCCGTGCAGCGGCAGGCGTTGCGGTGACTCTGGAACCAGTCGCGCACGTCGTTGCGGGTCGGGGCCGGGTTGTTGTCGAGCAGGCATTTGGCGGACACGATGAAGCCGGGCGTGCAGAAGCCGCACTGCGCGCCGCCGTGGAACATCCACGAAAGCTGCAGCGGGTGCATATGCTCGGGCGTGCCGATACCTTCAAGGGTGGTGACGGCGGCCCCGTCTTCAACGCGTTTCATTTTCAGCGTACAGGTACGTACCAGCTTGCCGTCCAGAATCACATTACAGGCACCGCACTGACCCGTGCCGCATCCGACCTTCACGCTGGTCAGCAGAAGCTGTCCGCGCAACACGTCGGCCAGCGAATCTTCCGGATTCACCAGCAGCGTTTTCGTCATGCCATTCACAATGAGAGTCTTGGAAATCATGTGCCACTCCTTGATTCCACGGCCAGCCCGCCAGACGGGCCCAACCGGAGGGTTTCTGGATACCCGGGCGAAAGAGACTGTTCCCTTTTCGCCGGTTCCCCTGTAGCCTGCTTGATGAATACATTCGGAAGCCGATACTCCGCACCCTTGAGGCACGGTTCCGTACAAAAACGGCTCCCGATGACGTGCACCTATCCCGCCCTGCTTGGAAGAGCGGATATGTTTATTTGTGCATATAAGAAGCCCTGCATTCTGTCAATGCGGTCACCCGAAAAACACTGGTACTGTTTAAGGAAACAGCCATGAAGAACAGCTCACGCTTTTTCAGGAACACGTCCTGCGCCCACTTTCCGTGCCATCCCAACGCGGATCCTGAGACATTCAACTGTCTTTTCTGTTATTGCCCCCTCTATTTCCTGCCGGAATGCATCGGCACGCCCCGCTGGAACGCGAACGGCATAAAGGATTGCACCCTCTGCCGCGTCCCGCATCAGCCCGACAACTATGATCGCATTATCCAAAAGCTTTCCGCGGCGATACGCGAACGCGCGGCGGAAGGGAAGGAAAAGGGGCCTCGACAGCCCACGGAATGATCTTATTTGAAAAGCAGCAAGGCCTGCGTTATAGTCGCCTTTCTGAAACACTTTTGCGCAAGGATGATCTCTCATGCCCAACAAGCTCGAACAGGCCCAAGAAGCCCTCGCCAAGGTTGAAGCCCATATGGAAACCCTGACGCCCCAGACGCAGGCCCGCCACATGGCGGAACGCGTCCGGGACAATCTGGCCGCGTGCATCGCCATGGCCCAGTGCAACCCCAAAGCCGGGGAAATACTCATGCCGAACGTGCTGACCGCCGCCCATGAGTACCTTTCCGGCCTCGGCAAGAACTGATCCGGATTCCCGCATGACCCATAAGCCCGGGATACGCCGATGTGGGACGTTCCGGGCTTGTCTCTTTTTTTGGAGGAACGGCGGGCATCTTCCCCGCCCGCTGATCCTCCCTCACCCGCTCCGAGTTGTATGAGGTTCGCGTGCGTCTGCTGACAGTCCTTCTTTTCGGCGTGTTTCTCGTGGCGACGCAGGTTTTTCTCGTCCTGAAAGCCATGCAGGACAACCTGTTCGAACGGGACGTCGATCCCGTGGATGCCGTCATGGAACGGCAGGCATCCATTTCCGACGAGCTCACCCCCCAGGAACGCCTGTGGCTCAGCAAGAACCATACGGTCCGGGTCGGCGTCGATCCCGACTTCTACCCGCTTGAAAAATTCGACGCCGAAGGCCGCTATACCGGCATAGGCCCGGACTACCTCCGTATCCTCCACAAGATGACGGGGCTCTCCTTCCGCATCGCGCCCCCCTCCGACTGGACCAACACGATCGACATGGCCACGTCCCACAAGGTGGACATGTACATCGCCGCCGCCGAGACGCAGCACCGCTCCCAATATATGTTGTTCACGCCCTCCTATATCGTGCTGCCCGGCATCATCGTGACCAGGCAGCCCACCAAGGGCGAGAGCGTGACCCGCGGGGCCGCCACGGACGAAACGGAACCGAGCATAGACGGGCTCAAGGACTTGGCCGGGAAACGGGTCGCAGTGGTCAACCGGTATTCATGGCACGACTTCCTTGAGGAGCTGCACCCTGAGATAACGCCCGTGCCCGTCAAAAACACGCTGGAGGGGCTGCAGAAAGTCGCCTTCGGCGAAGTCGACGCCATGATCGACTACCAGTTCAACATCACGGAAAAAATCAACAACAGCGGCATCCGCAACCTCCGCGCCGCCGGTTCCATCGACGCGCCTTACGGGCACGCCTTCGGCATCCGCAAGGACTGGCCCGAGCTCCACAGCATCATCAACAAGGCACTCAGCAAGATCACGCCGGAAGAGCGCAGGATCATTGCCCAGAAGTGGCTCCAGCCCTACGAGAAGAAGGCGTTTTCCAAGCAGACCATCTGGATGATGCTCTTTGCGGCGGAAGTGCTGTTCACGGTGTTTGCCTTTGTCCTTTACTGGAACTTCTCCCTCAAGCGGCAGGTATCGCGCAGGACGGCCCAGCTCAACCAGGAGCTGGCCAAATACGACCGAGCCGAAAAGGAGCTCCGGGAAAGCCGGGCCATGCTGGAGCAGTCCAACGTGGAACTGGAGCACCGCGTCAACGAGCGCACGCGCGACCTGCAGGCCATCAACGCCGAGCTCCAGCTCGCCAAGGAAGCCGCCGACGCCGCCACCACGGCGAAAAGCCAGTTCCTCGCCAACATCAGCCACGAAATACGCACGCCCCTGCACGGCATCATGGCGTTCGCCGAGCTCGCCCTGCTCAAGGAAAAGACCCCGCCGCACCGCTACCTCCGGGCCATCCTCCAGTCTTCGCGGGCGCTTCTTGAAATCATCAACGACCTGCTCGACGTGTCGAAAATCGAAGCCGGGCACCTTGAGCTTGAGCAGGCCCCGTTCATGCTGGACGACGTGGTGCACCACGTCTGCACCGTGGCCCTGCACAACGCCCACGCGGGCGGCATCGAGCTCGTCGTAGACATGGACCCGAACATGCAGATCGCGCTGATCGGCGACGCCGGGCGCCTCCAGCAGATCATCATGAACCTCGTGACCAATGCGGTGAAATTCACCGGCCCCGGCGGGCAGATCTGCGTGACGCTCAAGCAGGGCCATGCCGAACCGCTGCCTTCCGACACCTGCCCGGAACAGCGGCGCGTGCAGATCATCTGCTTCGTGCGCGACACGGGCGTCGGGATCGCGCCCGAGTTCCTCGGCCAGCTCTTCCAGCCTTTCCGGCAGGTTGACGCCTCCACCACGCGCCGCCACGGCGGGACCGGCCTCGGCCTGTGCATCTGCCGCCAGCTCGTCGAAATGATGCACGGCGAAATCTGGGTGGAATCCGAACCCAACGTCGGCAGCACCTTCGCGTTCTCCATCCCGCTGTGCACCCAGCCCGACTCGGGAGCGACCGCGCAGTTGCCGCCCCCGCCGGCCCAGCCCATCCATGCACTCGTCCTCAGCGCCTCGCCGCTCCAGACGGAAATCCTTTGCCGCCATTTCTCGGCCCTCGGCATTGATGCGCTTACGGCCACAAACACGGAGGAAGCCGTACGCAAGGCGCAGGAGCTGCCCAAGAAGCAGCCGGACCTCCTGTTCCTCGACCGCAAGCTCTCGGAGCCCAACACGCTGTATGCCCTGCGCGCGCTGCGCACGGCCTTCGGGCGCACCATCCCCGCCATCCTCATGGACGAGCACGCGGGCGAGCAGATCCTTTCCGTATCCAACCGGGACGCCGCCCAGCACGACGGGCAGGTCGCCATCCTGTCCCTCGTGACCCTGCGCGGGCTGCACGAATCCATCGTCTCGCTCAACGAGCCCTGCCTCGTGGCCTACTCCGGGCGGCTGCATCCCCAGCCCTCGCCGATGGAAACGCCGCTGTTCCATGACGTCCGCATCCTGGTGGCGGAAGACAACCCCACCAACCAGGAAATCATGGAAGCGCTCTTTGAGGACACGGGCGTCCAGCTCACCATCGTCAGCAACGGCAAACAGGCCCTCGACGCGCTCAGGGTCGGCGCGCAGCGGGGCGAACGCTTCGATCTCGTCCTGATGGACGTCCAGATGCCGGTCATGGACGGCTACGAGGCCACCCGGATCATCCGCACCATGCCCGAACTCGAAGGGCTGCCCATCGTCGCGATCACGGCCCACGCCATGCATGAGGACAAAATGCGGGCGCTTTCCGCCGGGATCGCCCGGTACCTTTCGAAGCCCCTCAGCCGCGCAGCCCTGTTCGGCACGCTGCGGGCGCTGCTCCCGAACAAAATCCTGCCGCGCAAGCCCGAACAGGCCACGCACAGATCGGAATCCGCGGCACTTTCCGCCCCCATCGTACTCAACAACACGGCCCTGCCCCCTTGCCTCGACGCCGGAGCCATCGAACGCCTCAACGTTTCGCCGGAGACGTACCAGAAAATCCTGCGGGGCTATGTGCGCAACACCTCCGAAGCCCTGCCCGCCCTGCGCAAGGGGCTGTACCTCGATCCCGCCATGCCCGAACAGGCGCTGTGCCGCCCGGCGTGGGAATGGCTCATCCGCGAGGCCCACAACCTGAAAGGCGCATCCGCCAACGTGGGGGCCATCGCCGTGCAGCAGGACGCCCACGCTCTGGAGCTCGCGCTCAAGCAGTTCGTCAGGCAATCGGGGAACGCCGCCGTCGAAACGGCGGCGCTGGCGCAGACCTTCTCCCCGCTGCTCGGCGCGCTGGAGGAGGCCTTCGCCACCGTGCAGACATCCGTACTGGAAGCCCTCCCTGAAACGCCGCAGCCGCAGGAAGCCCCGCCCCAGCCCGTACAGGCCGGAACGCTGGATGAAGATCAAAAAGCGCAGCTGCAACATTTTAAGGAGATGCTGGCCCTTGCCGATCCCGAGCGGATCGCGGAGGCGCTCATGCCGTTGACGGCTTTCCTTCCATCTGCTCTGATGGAAAAACTACAGCAGGCGATCGATTTCTACGATTATGACGAAGCGCTGGCGCTGCTTCCCCCGGATACGCTGTGATGGAGCCTCTGCTTATGGAAACGGAATACGAAAAGCCCCTTGTCCTCGTCGTGGACGATGATCCCACCAACCTGCGGATACTCGTCAGCAAGCTGAACCGGGAATACCGGCTCGGCGTCGCCAAAAGCGGGACAAAAGCACTGGAATACATGGGTAAACAGATCCCTGATCTGGTACTGCTCGACGTCATGATGCCGGACATGGACGGCTATGCCGTCTGCGAGCATATCAAACGGGATCCCCGGCTGTGCGACATCCCCGTGGTCTTCATTTCCTACGTGGACGATCCCAGCCAGAAAACGCGGGGGTTCGAGGTCGGCGGCGTCGACTACATCACCAAGCCGTTCCATGACGCCGAGGTGCTGGCACGCGTGCGTACGCACATCATGAACAAGCAGATGCGCGAGCAGCTCAAACGCCACAACGCCGAAATCGGCAAGGAGCTGGACGAGCACCGCCGCCAGCTGCTGGCCCTGCTCGACAACCTGCCCGGCCTCGCCTACCGGGAAACCGTCATCGGAGGCATCCCCGACGCCCGCCGCGCGGTCAGCTTCGTCAGCGACGGCGTCCTTGGCCTGACGGGGTACGCGCCGGACAGGTTCATGGGCGAGGAACGCCTCGGCCTCCTGGACATCGCCCACGAAGAGGACCGCGAAACCATCCGCAGCGCCATCGCAACGGCCCTCAAGGAGCACCGACGCTGGGAACTCGTCTACCGCATCATCACGGCGTGGGGCGAGGAAAAATGGGTGTGGGAGCAGTCCTCGGGCGCGTTCGACGCCTCGGGCACGCTCATCACCATTGAAGGGCTCGTCAACGACATTACGGAAAAGCAAAAGAACGAGCTCGGCATCCGCAGGGAAAACGAAGAGCTCCGCGAGCGCCTCAAGGCCCGCTGCTTCAACAACATCGTCGGGGATTCGCCGCCCATGCGCGAGGTGTTTGAACTCATCGCCCGCGCCGGAGCCACGGAGGACTGCGTGGTCGTGTTCGGAGAATCCGGGACGGGCAAGGAGCTGGCCGCCCGTGCCGTGCACGAATGCAGCGCCCGCTGCGACAAGCCGTTCATCGCGGTGAACTGCGGGGCCATCCCCGAAAACCTCTTTGAAAGCGAATTCTTCGGCTACAAGAAAGGCGCGTTTACGGGCGCGCTGGCCGACCGCAAGGGCTGCCTCGACCGGGCCGACGGCGGAACCCTTTTCCTCGACGAACTCGGGGAATTGAGCCTTTCCGCCCAGACCAAGCTCCTCCGCGCCATCGAGGGGCAGGGCTTCACCCCGGTCGGCGGATCCGACCTGCACAAGCCCAACTTCCGCATCATCGCCGCCACCAACCGCAATCTGGCCGAACGGGTCGCCTCGGGGCAGATGCGCGAGGACTTCTTCTACCGCATCCACGTCATCCCGATCCACCTGCCCCCCCTGCGCCAGCGCAAGGAGGACATCCCCCTGCTCATCGAGTACTTCCTCAATGCCTATCCCCGCGTCGGGGATCTCCCCGCCCTCAACGGCGAGGTCATGCAGGCGTTCATGCAGTACGACTGGCCGGGCAACATCCGCGAGCTGCACAATACGCTGTACCGTTATCTGACGCTCGGCAAGGTCCAGCTCGGCACATTGCAGGTCGGCTCGGGACAGCTTCCCGCAGGGGGGCAGACAGGCACCGGCGAGGCCGAACACCGCCAGGCCCTGCCGCAGGAACCGCTGGCCTCGGCGCTGGACCGCTTCGAGCGGGAATACCTGCTCGAAACGCTCCGCCGCAACGACTGGAAGCGGGCGGAAACGGCGGATATCCTCGGCATCGACCGCCGCACCCTGTTCCGCAAGATCAAGCAGTTCGATCTGGAGGACGAAGAGGGCAAATAGCCCGGTTCAGGAAACGCCGCGCCCTGGGATTCCATCAACGCGAAAGCTTTTGGGAAAGGGGACGGACCCGATCCGTCCGGCGGGTTTGGGGAACAAAAGGAAAAGCTTTTCCCCGGAAAAGCCCCTCCCATAAAGCTTCCGCATGGTGCCGGGGAATCCGCCTACCACATGCAAAACGGGCGGCTCGCCAGCGCGGAATTGGCATACCGGCGGTCGCCCGTCACCTCTTCCCCAATCCAGCCGGGCCGCTCAAAGGCTTGCCCCTCGTCGGAAAGTTCGATTTCAGCGACGACAAGCCCCGCTTTGTCCCCGAGGAACTCGTCGACTTCCCAGACAAAGCCCTGATAGGGGATTTTATAGCGGATCTTGTCGATGGCAGCGCCAGCGTGTCGAGCATCCTGTCGGCGTCCCCGCGCGGGATCTCGTACTCGAACTCCTCGCGGGAAAAGCCCCGTGTCTGCCCTTTGATGGTCAAAACGCCGCGTTCGCCTTCCGTACGCACGCGGACCGTGCACGGGTGCGTCTGCAAGTAGCCCTGCCGGAACCGCACGCCTTCGGCGAGCCCGCGCCATGCCTCGCTTTTGACAAGAAATTTTCGCTCGATTTCCACGTTCATATCATCCTCCCATACGGCCCGATGCCGTATGCTTCCCCTCTACCGCGTTTCGGCCCCGGCGTACAGGCGCGGCGTTTTCCACCGGAAACGCCTTCCGTATGCGGGACGTTTTCCGGGCTCCGGGTGCATGGGGAACACCCCGCCTCCCTTTCCGTTTGGGAATGCGTTTTTACAGCCGCTTGCGTAACAAGGCGAAACGGTGTACAGATACCGATTCCGTCATTGTTGACGCGCCCCTTTTTCCGGCCTGCCCTTCCGGTCTCGTCCGGCCAATCTCCATGAGGATACTTTCTTGAAAGATCTCGTTCGTAACGAAAAGCTTCGTAATATCGCCATCATTGCTCACGTTGACCACGGCAAGACCACGCTCGTGGACGCACTCTTCCGCCAGAGCGGGATTTTCCGAAGCGACCAGCAGGTCGATGACCGTGTCATGGACAGCATGGATCTAGAACGGGAACGCGGCATCACCATCTCCGCCAAGAACTGTGCCGTGAGCTGGAACGGCGTGAAAATCAACATCATCGACACCCCCGGCCACGCCGACTTCGGCGGTGAGGTCGAGCGCGCCCTGTCCATGGCCGACGGCGCCATCCTGCTGGTCGACGCGGCGGAAGGCCCCCTGCCCCAGACCCGTTTCGTGCTCCGCAAGGCGCTGGAACGCGGCCTCAAGATCATCGTGGTCGTCAACAAGATCGACCGCAAGGACGCCCGCGCGCAGGAAGTGCTGAACGAAGTCTACGACCTGTTCATCGATCTCGACGCCACGGAAGAACAGCTTGAATTCCCGGTGCTCTACGCCATCGGCCGCGACGCCGTGGCCATGCGCGAACTGGACGCCCCCCGCGTGGACCTCTCCCCCCTCTTCGAAACCATCCTTGAAGTGGTCCCCGGCCCGTCCTACGATCCCGAGGAACCTTTCCAGATGCTGGTTTCGGACCTCGACTACTCCGAATACCTCGGCCGCCTCGCCGTGGGCCGCAGCCTGCACGGCACGGTGCGCTCCAACGAGGCGATGGTCTGCGTCAATGAAGCGGGCGTCCCCGTGCCCCTGCGCGTGACCCGCCTGCAAGCCTACGAGGGCCTGCGCCTCGTCGACATCACGGAAGCCATGCCCGGCGACATCGTCATCATCGCGGGCATGGACGACGTGGCCATCGGCGACACCATCTGCACCAAGGAAAACATCCGCGTGCTCCCGCGCCTCCGTGTTGACGAGCCCACCGTAGCCATGCGCTTTACCATCAATACCTCGCCTCTCGCCGGGCGCGAAGGCAAGAACGTCCAGTCCCGCAAGATCCGCGACCGCCTGCTCAAGGAAGCCCTCATCAACGTGGCCATCAAGATTGAGGAGCCCGACGAGAAGGACAGCTTCATCGTCAAGGGCCGCGGCGAGTTCCAGATGGCCATCCTCATCGAAACCATGCGCCGCGAAGACTTTGAACTCTGCGTGGGCCGCCCCGAAGTCATCTTCAAGCGGGACGAGAACGGGCAGCTCCTTGAGCCCATCGAGCAGCTTTACGTCGATTGCGACGAAAACTTCATGGGCGTCGTGACCGACAAGATCGCGCAGCGCAAGGGCCGCATGGTCAACTGCGTGAACAACGGCACGGGCCGCGTCCGTCTGGAATTCTCGGTTCCGTCCCGCGGGCTCATCGGCTACCGCGACGAGTTCCTCACCGACACCAAGGGCACGGGCATCATGAACTCCCTGCTCGAGGGCTACGAGCCCCATCGCGGCGATTTCCCGAGCCGTTTCACGGGCTCCATCGTGTCCGACCGCGCCGGGAATGCCGTCGCCTACGCGCTCTTCAACCTTGAGCCGCGCGGCCAGCTTTTCGTGGTGCCGGGCGATCCCGTCTACGAAGGCATGATCGTCGG
>ENA-UEQB01002584-UEQB01002584.1-human-gut-metagenome-genome-assembly--contig:-NODE-2584-length-12754-cov-7.152875_pt1 | contig 12754 bp, 8 predicted proteins | sample MGYA00242901_ERZ507918 | MGnify/ENA primary metagenome ERZ507918 (study PRJEB26167, sample SAMN06115405) | human gut metagenome | host: Homo sapiens | place: China:Sichuan | collected 2016-04-06... | reverse complement strand
CTATATATTTATAAAGATCTCTATTTCACCTCCGTATTGTACGGACTTTACTCCATTATAGCTATCTTTGGCTACTTCAAATGGAAAAAATTAATGAGCATACAATGATAAACGAACACTATACACACGAAGCCGTGATACTTGCCAACGGCGAATATCCTGCCCATCCACTCCCTTTACAAGTTTTGGCAGATGCCAAATATGTAGTTTGTTGTGATGGAGCCGCCAACGAATATATTTCGCGTGGACATACTCCTGATATAATTATAGGAGACGGAGACTCGCTTCTACCAGAATATAAAAAGCGTTTTTCTTCTATTATCTATCAAATTCCGGATCAGGAGACGAATGATCAGACCAAAGCTGTTCATTATCTGCAAAGTAAAGGCATACGGAAAATCGCCATCGTAGGTGCTACCGGCAAACGGGAAGACCATACATTAGGAAACATCAGCCTACTCATGGAGTATATGAGAAGTGGTATGGAAGTACGGATGATAACTGACTACGGTATATTTATTCCTGCACAAGATACACAAACTTTCGCTTCACATCCCGGACAGCAAGTATCTATTATCAATTTCGGTGCTAAAGGATTGAAAGGAAAAGGATTAGTTTATCCTCTTAGTGATTTTACTAATTGGTGGCAAGGCACATTGAATGAAGCTATAGCAGAAGAGTTTAGCATTTATTGCACGGGAGAATATTTAGTATTCCTCGTAATTTCTGATTATCTATAATATTTATTCATTCCTATACGGATTTGAATGAAGAATGACTACTGGAAAGAGGAATCAACGAAGGAGAAGTGAGTAGAGAATGTACCGGTTCAAAGCAACTTCATTCTTCATTTCTTATCTATCTCGAATATATCCTTGAAAAAAACAACTAGATAATCATCAGTTTCGATTGTTTGGACAATTGATTTGACCAAACAAGCAATTTGCAGGAACTTATAAACGAGATTTATAGCAAATTAAGATCAAGCAAACTAAAATTATCTACAAAAAATCCGCTGTTACCTAGGAAGATATACACTTATAGGTAACAGCGGAAAATCTATTATTTCTAAGGATATTTGCTTGAGCAACAGGATCAAATAGTAAGCAGATACTTCTTGAAGTCTGCAAATTCCTTCGTCATTGGCAAGCTCTTCTTCTCCCCTTTCATAAACTCCTGCAGCTTGGCCGGTATCTCTACCGCTTCACCGATAATACTTTCTACTGTTTCCAGAAATTTAGCAGGGTGAGCTGTTTCGAGAAATACTCCCGTTTCACCCGGTTTCAATCCTTCTTGCAAAGCACGATAGCCGCATGCCCCATGAGGATCGAGCAAGTAATGATGCTCTTTCCAAGTTTCCTTCACTGTTTCGCGAATCTGTTCGTCAGTATAAGTAGTTCCCGAAATCTCAGCAGAAATCTCAGCATGAGAACCGCCATACAGATCAAGCACACGGGCAAAGTTACTCGGGTCACCTACGTCCATAGCATTAGCGATAGTTGCGATGGATGGCCGGGGATTATATTTACCTGTTTGCAGGTATTGATAAAATATATCGTTGCGATTGTTGGCAGCAATAAAACGTTTGACAGGCAAGCCCATCTTCTTTCCAAACAAGCCGGCTGTAATGTTACCAAAGTTTCCGCTAGGTACACAAATCACTGCATTATCGGCTTTTCCGGCACGCTTCAGCTGGGCATAGGCATAGAAATAATAGAATGCCTGCGGCAGAAAACGAGCCACATTGATAGAATTGGCGGAGGTCAGCGACAGATGTTCGTTCAATTCCTTATCCATGAAAGCAGCTTTTACCAACGCCTGACAATCGTCAAACGTTCCGTCCACTTCGAGAGCAGTGATATTCTGTCCTAAAGTAGTGAATTGCTTTTCCTGTATCTCGCTGACTTTCCCCTTCGGATAAAGCACATACACATGAATACCTTCCACACCCAGAAAACCGTTGGCAACGGCACTCCCTGTATCACCGGAAGTCGCTACCAGTACGTTTACATCCTTCTGTCCTTCTTTCTTGATGAAGTATCCCAGCAAACGTGCCATAAAACGACCGCCTACATCTTTGAAAGCCAGTGTAGGTCCGTGGAAAAGTTCCAGAGAATAAATGTTGTCCGCCACCTTCACCAACGGAACATCAAAGCTCAATGTATCATACACAATCTGTTTCAGTATATCAGCGGGAACGTCTTCACCAAAGAAGGCATCGGCTACACGGTAAGCGATTTCCTGAAAAGAAAGGCTGTCAATCGTATCGTAAAAATCCTGAGGAAGCGGCTTGATAGTCATAGGCATGAAAAGCCCTCTGTCAGCAGCAAGCCCTTTTACTACGGCTTCTTGCAGAGAAGCCATCGGCGCCTGTTTATTCGTACTATAGTATTTCATTAGATCATATTTTTATTCATCACAGACTACGCAGTTCCATACAGATTTCAATGTCCGGCGGACAATCTGCATAATCTGTGACGAAGCGTTATTTCATGAACTCTTTTATAAATTCGTCTTCTTTCAACACACCGTAACTGCCATTGCATGCCGATACCTCATCGTATGTCTGTACCTCATCCGGTTCAATACCCGGATACCAGATAAGGAATGGTATAGGCTCGGAAGTATGGGTACGAAGTTCACAAGGAGTAGGATGATCGGGCAATACAGCAATCGCCACCGGCTCGTCCCAGTCTTTCACAGCCTCATAGATAGGTCCGACCGCACGTTTGTCGAGATTCTCTATTGTCAGAAGTTTCAGATCTATATCCCCCTCATGTCCAGCCTCATCACTGGCTTCGATATGGAGATAGACAAAGTCATCCGTCTTCAGAGCTTCCAGAGCGGCAGCTACTTTATTCTCGTAATTTGTATTATACAGTCCGGTTGCCCCCTCCACTGCGATGCGACGCAAGCCGGCATAATATCCGATTCCGTTAATCAAGTCAACAGCCGAGATAACAGCTCCTTTCTTTACTTGCGGGAAAGTTTCGGAGAAAGTGGGCATCTGCGGACGATAGCCGGGGCTCCAAGGCCAGATGCTATTGGCCGGATCTTTGCCTTCGGCAATCCGCTTCAGATTTAACGGATGATTCTTCAGCAATTCCTGTGATTGAAGAATAAGGTCATTGATAAGGTCTGCCGTTTCCTGAGCCTCCGGCACTGAAGGCTTCACCATCAACGGACGGAAAGGTTTCAAAGGAACATCGTGCGGAGGAGTACAATCCAACTCTTTATTACCGCCTTTGATCACCAGCAGATGTCGATACTGAACTCCCGTATGAAAACGTACGCGATCATTTCCCAATTTCTCTTGCAGATACTGAATCAGCACATCTGCCTCCTCTGTAGATATATGTCCGGAAGAGTGATTCTTCAGAATCTCTCCTTCCACACAAATCAGATTACAACGCATTGCCATCTCTCCCGGCTTCAAGTCTACGCCGATACTGGCAGCTTCGAGCGGTCCGCGTCCCTCGTATACTTTCGGAAGATTATACCCCAACACAGACATATTGGCAACCTCACTACCCGGATGGAAACCTTCGGCAACGGTAATCAAACGACCATTGCGCCCCATGCGGGCTAATTTATCCATATAAGGCGTCTTCGCATATTGCAGGAGCGTCTTGTCCCCTAATGACTTCACTGGCCAGTCGGCCATTCCGTCTCCCAATATAATAATATGCTTCACTTTTTTAGAAATTAAGAATGAAGAATGATGAATGAAGAATTGCCTGTGCCATTATGCTGCATAGTAATTCTTCATTCTTCATTTTTAGTTCTTCATTTAAATTAAACGTTGGCGATACTCATAATGTCAGCGAATACTCCGGCAGCCGTTACTCCGGCACCGGCGCCGTATCCTTGAATCATCATCGGATATTCTTTATAGCGTTCCGTAGTCAGCAAGATGATGTTGTTGCTGCCTTCCAGTCCGTAGAAAGGATGGTTGGCACCCACTTCCTGAAGTCCGACAGAAGCTTTTCCGTCTTCCAGTTTGGCTACAAAACGCCAATGCTTATGTTCTTTCTCCAATACCTGACGACGGGCTTCAAAGTCTGCATCGAGACTCGGCACTCGTTTCCAGAAGTCATCCAACGAACCTTCGAAGAAGTCGTTCGGAACGAAGAGATTCTTTTCTACGTCTTCCTGTTCAATACGGTATCCGGCTTCACGCGCCAGAATCACCAGTTTACGGATCACGTCTTTTCCACTCAGGTCGATACGCGGGTCCGGTTCGGAATAGCGTTCTTCCTGTGCCATCTTGATGGTGCGGCTGAAAGGAATGTCAGCGCTGATCTTATTAAAGATATAGTTCAATGTACCCGAAAGTACCGCTTCAATCTTCAGTATCTTGTCACCACTATGAATCAGGTCATTGATGGTGTTGATAATCGGAAGTCCTGCACCTACGTTTGTCTCAAACAGATATTTCACACCACGTTGACGGGCAATCGTTTTCAGTTCGCGATAGTTTTCGTAAGCCGAAGATGCCGCGATCTTATTGGCTGCCACTACGGAAACATTGTGTTGCAGAAGGTCTTTGTAAAGCGATGCAATGTCAGGACTTGCCGTACAATCGACGAATACGGAATTGAAGATATTCATTCCGACTATTTCGTCACGGATGGTCTGTAGATTGCTGTCCTTACCTTTCACTTGCAGTTCTTCACGGAAATTAGCCAGGTCAAATCCCTCACGGCTGAACATTGCTTTCGCTGCATCGATGATACCTACGACATGCAATTTCAGTCCGTTCTCCATCATCAGTTTCTGCTGCTGGCAGCGGATCTGCTCTACCAGGCTACCGCCAACCGTACCAATACCACAGATAAAGAGGTTCAATACCTGATATTCGGACAGGAAGAAGGAGTCATGGATAACGTTCAGAGATTTACGCAACGATTTGGAATCGACAACAAAAGAAATGTTGGTTTCCGAAGCTCCCTGCGCACAAGCGATAACATTGATACCATTACGTCCCAGCGTACCGAAAAGCTTACCTGCAATACCCGGTGTATGCTTCATATTCTCGCCAACGATAGCAACCGTAGCCAGATTTCTCTCTGCAAGGATCGGAGAAATCTCTCCCATCTCGATCTCTTTCGCAAATTCCTCGTTCAGCACTTCACAAGCCAGATCGGCATCAGCGTTACGAACACCGATAGAAGTACTGTTTTCGGATGAAGCCTGCGAAACGAGGAACACACTGATTCCATTCTTTGCCAAAGCCTTGAAGATGCGATAGTTTACGCCGATCACACCAACCATACCCAGTCCCTGAACCGTGATCAGACTCGTATCGTTGATAGAAGAAATACCTTTAATAGCCTTACTCTGCGGATTGGAAGTTTCTTGTTTAATAACAGTTCCTACTCCGTCGGGATTGAACGTATTCTTTATAATAATAGGAATATTCTTATGACATACCGGATAGATCGTCGGCGGATAAACCACTTTCGCACCAAAGTTGCAAAGTTCGGTTGCTTCTACATAGCTCAGTTCGGAAATAGTATAAGCAGTTGAAATCACACGTGGATCAGCAGTCATGAAGCCGTCCACATCCGTCCATATCTCCAGACTGTTAGCATCGAGCGCTGCGGCAATAATGGCAGCCGTATAATCCGAACCACCACGACCAAGGTTAGTTACATCTCCCGACACCTTATCCGAAGAAATAAATCCGGGCACCAACGATACTTTCGGAATGGAATGGAAAGTCTCTTTTACTAACTGATTAGTCAGGTCCGCATCGATCGTATGTTTGTTATGCTTCTTTTCAGTCTTGATAAAAGTACGTGAATCAAACCATTTTGCCCCATCAATCAGTTCAGCTACGATGATGGAAGAAAGACGCTCGCCATAGCTGACAATGGTATCCGATGTTTTCGGAGAAAGGTCTCTGATCAGGTAAATACCCTGGAAAATATCCTTCAACTCATTCAGCAATTCGCCAATCTGACGCTGCAATGCCACTTGCCCGGCTCCGGCAGGAATCACTTCCTTAATCATCTCTACATGACGATAGACAATTTCACGGAACTCACCTTCGTAAGCCGAATCTCCGGCTGCCGCCATCTTCGATGTATTAATCAGTTTGTCAGTGATGCCTCCCAATGCGGAAACAACTACAATTACCGGCTCGCTGGCCGACTCTACAATTCTCTTTACACTTAAAATGCTGTTCACGGAACCTACGGATGTTCCGCCGAATTTCATTACTTTCATGAAGATACATATTTAAATACAATCCCCTCGAGTATAGTTATTACAGGGTGATTGGTTGTTTACGAAAAAAATTAAAATTGAGTTTTGCCTACTTACACAGGCGTGAATCACGTAGATACACAAATACTATCCATTAACCCCAAAGGGTCATGGTACACATGGATGTGACTGTATGTTGATAGTACTTCATCATAGTCTCTGTTTCTACCATTGTTTTTGATAAGTGTCGCAAAAGTAATAATAAAAACATTCAATCTATCACTTTTTTCGGTTTTTTTCTGATAAAAAGAACATCGCGTCTCTTTCCCAGCCGATAAAAGCCCTACACTTTTATGACATTTTGCTATCTATATATCGTTTATATTATTATATTTGCAAAAACAACAGCATAAAACCAGCATATGACCCCGTTAAATACTTCCGTATTGTTAATATACACCGGTGGAACAATTGGAATGATTGAAAACACCGCAACAGGCGCATTGGAGAGCTTCAACTTCGAGCAACTCCAGAGACATGTCCCCGAATTGCAAAAATTCAACTTCCCGATTGACACTTATCAGTTTGATCCACCAATGGACTCTTCGGACATGGAACCTGATATGTGGAGAAAGCTGGTACGCATCATTCATGAGAACTACGACCGCTATCATGGATTCGTTATCCTGCACGGCACGGATACGATGGCTTATACTGCCTCAGCCCTGAGCTTTATGCTGGAAGGACTGGATAAACCGGTCATCCTCACAGGATCTCAGCTTCCGATAGGTGTACTCCGCACGGATGGAAAGGAAAATCTGATGACGAGTATCGAAATTGCCGCTGCACAAGATAAAGACGGGAAAGCAGTGGTTCCGGAAGTCTGTATCTTCTTCGAGAATCATCTGATGCGGGGGAATCGTACGACGAAAATGAATGCGGAAAACTTCAACGCATTCCGTTCATTCAACTATCCGGTACTGGCAGAAGCGGGTATTCACATTAAATACAATCATGTACATATCCATGTTAATAAGAGCAGGCAGGAATTAATGCCACATTATTTATTGGACACGAATATAGCCGTACTTAAACTATTTCCCGGTATTCAGGAGAACGTGATAGCCACGATTTTAGGAACGAAAGGTTTAAAGGCCGTCGTACTCGAAACATATGGCTCCGGCAATGCACCACGTAAAGAGTGGTTTATCCGCAGGCTCTGCCAAGCCAGCGCACAAGGGATTGTGATTGTAAATGTAACCCAGTGCAACGCCGGAATGGTGGAAATGGAACGTTACGAAACGGGATACCAGCTGTTGCAGGCAGGAGTTGTCTCCGGATATGACAGTACAACAGAATCAGCTGTAACCAAACTGATGTTCTTATTAGGACACGGATATACACCGGATGAAGTCCGCGATCACATGAACCGGTCGATAGCGGGAGAGATCACTCTGTAAGCTTCATCTATTTCTATTAGGCAGGGATAACTTATTTCTAATAAATTATCCCTATTTTTGTACCCTACAAGAAGAAAGGAATCTCAATGGCAAAAGAAAAGACCGTATATGTATGCAGTAACTGCGGGCAGGATTCACCGAAGTGGGTGGGCAAGTGCCCGTCGTGCGGAGAATGGAATACGTATGTAGAAGAGATCGTACGGAAAGAACCGACCAACCGCCGACCGGTATCGGGCATCGAAACGCAGAAAGCAAAACCAATAATCCTTAGTGAGATAGAAGCGGATGATGAACCACGTATCAATATGCATGATGAAGAACTGAATCGTGTATTGGGCGGAGGACTTGTCCCCGGCTCTCTGGTTTTGATCGGTGGCGAACCGGGAATCGGAAAATCGACACTCGTCATGCAGACCGTATTGCGTATGCCGGACAAGAAGATTCTCTATGTATCCGGTGAAGAAAGCGCACGGCAGCTGAAACTGCGTGCCGACCGTCTTTCTGATGTTTCCAGCGACTGCTTCATTGTATGCGAAACTTCACTTGAACAGATCTATGTTCATATCAAGAACACAAATCCTGATTTAGTTATCATCGACTCCATACAGACTATTTCCACTGAAAATATAGAATCCTCTCCCGGAAGTATTGCCCAGGTAAGAGAATGTTCGGCATCGATTCTCCGTTTCGCAAAGGAAACGCATACACCGGTCCTGCTCATCGGGCATATTAACAAGGAAGGCAGCATTGCAGGTCCAAAAGTGTTGGAGCATATTGTAGATACCGTTCTCCAATTTGAAGGAGATCAGCATTATATGTACCGCATTTTGCGAAGCATCAAAAACCGTTTCGGAAGTACCGCCGAACTGGGCATTTACGAAATGCGTCAAGACGGGTTACGCCAAGTCAGTAATCCTTCGGAACTGCTGTTAAGTCAGGATCACGAAGGCATGAGCGGAGTAGCTATTGCTTCGGCTATCGAAGGGGTACGCCCGTTCCTGATCGAGACACAGGCTTTGGTAAGTTCCGCCGTTTATGGAAATCCCCAACGGTCGGCAACCGGATTCGATATACGAAGAATGAATATGCTGCTGGCTGTTCTTGAAAAGCGTGTCGGATTCAAGCTCGCACAGAAAGATGTATTTCTGAATATTGCCGGAGGATTGAAAGTGAACGATCCCGCTATCGACCTGGCAGTGATCAGCGCAATCCTATCTTCCAATATGGATGCCGCTATCGAACCGGAAGTTTGTATGGCGGGAGAAATAGGGCTGTCGGGAGAGATACGCCCCGTAAACCGAATAGAGCAACGCATCGGAGAAGCGGAAAAGTTAGGATTCAAACGATTCCTGCTTCCTAAATACAACCTGCAAGGGATTGATACCCAAAAACTAAAAATAGAATTAGTACCTGTCAGAAAGGTAGAAGAAGCATTCAGAGCACTCTTCGGATAAGTCCGGATGGGCAACCAGCTATTGGTTGCCCGTTCACAAACTAACAGGTACACATCAAATAATAGACTAATGACACAAGAATACCAACTCCGCATCCTCCCTGAAATCGCAGCAAACGAACAGCGACTGAAAGAATACATTTCGAAAGAAAAAGGTATCAATCTGCGCAATATCAACGCTACCCGAATACTGAAACGAAGTATCGATGCACGCCAGCGGACTATCTTCGTCAATCTAAAGGTGCGGGTATATATCAATGAGATGCCCAAAGAAGATGAATACGAACATACTATATATAATAATGTAGAGGGCAAACCTCAGATTATCGTAGTCGGTGCGGGTCCGGGCGGATTATTCGCTGCTTTACGCCTCATCGAACTCGGATTACGCCCGGTCATTGTGGAGCGGGGAAAAGATGTGCGCGAACGAAAGAAAGATCTGGCGCAGATCAGCAGAGAGCATACCATAGACCCGGAATCGAACTATAGCTTTGGTGAAGGAGGTGCAGGAGCGTATTCGGATGGTAAACTTTATACCCGCAGCAAAAAAAGAGGAAATGTAGACAAGATACTGAATGTATTCTGCCAGCACGGAGCTTCTACTTCAATATTAGCCGACGCTCATCCTCACATCGGCACAGATAAGCTTCCGCGTGTGATTGAAAATATGCGGAATACAATCATCGGGTGTGGAGGAGAAGTACATTTCCAGACCAGGATGGACGCGCTGATCATTGAAAACGATGAAATCAAAGGTATTGAAACGAATACAGGAAAAGTCTTTCTCGGTCCTGTAATACTGGCAACCGGACATTCTGCAAGGGATGTATATCGCTGGCTGGCTGCCAATGGCGTTACGATGGAAGCCAAAGGAATCGCTGTCGGTGTCCGGCTGGAACATCCGGCAACGTTGATTGACCAGATACAATACCACAATAAGAATGGACGGGGTAAATACCTTCCTGCTGCCGAATACAGCTTTGTGACACAGGCAGAAGGAAGAGGAGTATATAGTTTCTGCATGTGCCCCGGTGGCTTTATTGTCCCTGCCGCCAGTGGACCGGAACAGGTGGTAGTCAACGGTATGTCTCCCTCCAACCGTGGTTCCCGCTGGAGTAATTCGGGAATGGTAGTAGAGATTCAGCCGGAAGACTTAATGAATGGAGAATGGAAAATGGAAAATGGAGAATTGGCTGCGCAACAGAATGAGCGGCTATTGGCCGTTAACCCATTGCTGAGTAGTTCTCAACTCTCGGCTCTCCATGCTCAACTTACTCCCCTTCACTTTCAGGAGGAGTTGGAACGTCAATGCTGGTTGCAGGGGGGCAGACGCCAGACGGCGCCGGCACAACGCATGCTGGACTTTACCCGCAAGAAGTTAAGTTACGATTTACCGGAATCTTCATACAGTCCGGGATTGATTTCTTCTCCACTCCATTTCTGGATGCCGGAGTTTATCAGTAAACGGTTAGCTCTCGGTTTTCAGCAGTTCGGGCGTAGCAGTCATGGCTTCCTTACAAATGAAGCGGTCATGATCGGTGTAGAGACTCGTACTTCCTCACCTGTCCGCATCGTACGAGATAAGGAGACGTTACAGCATGTGACTGTCCGCGGGTTATTCCCCTGCGGAGAAGGTGCGGGATATGCAGGTGGAATTGTCTCGGCAGGAGTAGATGGCGAACGATGTGCGGAAGCGGCAGCTAATTTTTTAAAAGCAAACGGCTAACTGATTTAATATAAATAATTATGAAAGCGACATTACTCCTATTAAGTATCATGATCTCGGCAGGAGGCATTACAGACTATCCGCAGAAGAAAGAACCCGAAGGTAAAAGCAGTTTTAAAGAGTACCAAGACACTGTGTTGCAAAATCAATACAGCACAATTGTCATGGGACGTTTCGTAGAGAATGACACCACCATCTTCCTTAAAGAGTATGATAAGAAGGATGGAAAGCTATGCCTGAATACGGTCATATATGTTGAACCTGATAAGAATTCCATTAATTATAAAAATATAGCCCAGCCTATATTTAAGTCCGAACGGGAATTTGATCAATATGATTTGGACGCATGGAGAAGATACAGACAAGAGAAACAAAAGCCACCGTTATCAAAAGTTAACTTGCTTGATTTGCCAACCGACTGGATACCGTTACATCTATATCAGAACCACTATTATATCTTTAGACCCTGCGAAGTAGACATGCCTTTCCGCCGTTGTCTGACAGATTCCACATTAGCATATGACAATATGGAGTTCCATTTTAATGCTATACAGAAACTTGAAAAGAAATCGAATTCAGTTTACTATATTGAATTGGAAGGTTGGGATGGAGATTCCCCAACACCCCCTGTTCAAATATACATTCATATTATAGACAGCCAGAAGAAAGTCGCAATTTGGGAAAGCAAAAAAGATAATAAATCCCAATATGAACTAATGATTCCAGTAGAGTCTGCAAAAGAGTTCGATATGATTGTTTGCTATTGTCCAATACACAAGTTCTTCGAAGAAAATCTTTTCCAATTCGATAAAATAGATTTCAATACATTACTTAAACAGAGAAAGTTATGAATCACCAACCCGAAATAGCTATTATTGAATCTAACACCCTTACTTGCCTTGGACTAAAAAGTATATTGGAAGAGATTATTCCAATGGCAACGATTCGTACCTTCCATAGTTTCAGTGAGCTGATAGATGATACCCCGGATATGTATGCTCATTATTTCATCTCAGCACAAATCTATGTTGAACACAATGCCTTCTTCCTTCCCCGAAAACGAAAAACAATTGTACTGGCCAGTGACAGTCCGCAATTCCAGTTATCGGGCGTGCCGGTACTCAATATTTATGAGCCAGAAGAAAAGCTTGTGAAAAGTCTGTTGAAACTTCATCAACATGCACACCACAACGGTTATCCTGTGAAAGACATGCCCCCGATTGCCCTGCCGGAAGCACATCAGGAAATCTTATCTGCCCGCGAAATAGAAGTACTTGTATTAATTACCAAAGGATTGATCAATAAAGAAATTGCTGACAAGTTGAACATCAGTCTGACTACTGTCATCACCCACAGGAAAAACATCACAGAAAAACTGGGAATCAAGTCGGTATCAGGACTGACTATCTATGCTGTAATGAATGGATACATAGAGGCTGACCGGATCTGATTTCTTAAAAAATAAGGCATAATCCTAATAAATGAGGATTGTCCATCTTATATATTTGCCGTTACTTTGCACCAGACAAATTAACTGCGAATGAAAACAAAGAATATGATGATTGCCCTCGCACTCCTAACAACAGGGACAGCATGGGCTGAAGATTTACCTAAAGATTCTCTAAAAGTAGTGGACATCGAAGAAGTAGTAGTGATTGCTGCTCCAAAAGAGAATCGTAAACTACGCGAGTTACCAACTGCCACAACACTGTTGTCACAACAAGACATGCAGGCAAATCAGGTACAATCTGTGAAAAACCTAACAGGTATTGTTCCTAACCTCTTCATTCCGGATTATGGTTCGAAGCTGACTACTTCTATTTATATTCGCGGAATCGGCTCACGTATCAACACTCCGTCCGTAGGACTTTACGTAGACAACATCCCTTATATCGACAAATCCGC
>ENA-UEQB01002583-UEQB01002583.1-human-gut-metagenome-genome-assembly--contig:-NODE-2583-length-12761-cov-9.814254_pt1 | contig 12761 bp, 9 predicted proteins | sample MGYA00242901_ERZ507918 | MGnify/ENA primary metagenome ERZ507918 (study PRJEB26167, sample SAMN06115405) | human gut metagenome | host: Homo sapiens | place: China:Sichuan | collected 2016-04-06... | reverse complement strand
TTTTTTTCAAAGCCCCCCGGATGGTCGGATATTCGCTTAGCCTAGCTAACCTCATCCTCGCTATCACTGAAACTACCTCATCATCATGTTAACTGCCGACCTTCTCGCTCGAATGCGGGTGCAAAAGTAATTCTTCTAATACAAACTTCCAAATGATTTGAAAACTTTTTTATACGTTCTTTATCTGAAATGAGATATTATTATATGGTACGCATGTGCGAGAAATGATACAGAATTTTTTACAATAACCTACTGTTTTTCTATTTCGATCCTCAAAACGGATGATTTCAAATTGACTTTTCTCTGCTAAAATCCTGCTTTTTGTGACATACGCATAAAAGACCTGCCTACCTCATCTCAAAACCATATATTTTGTCAAGCAAGCCTCCCTTATCCTACACATTCCGATAAACCTTAACTTTCGGAGAATCGAATATTTGGATCCGGACAGGGAGACCGTACGGAAACAGGTTAGAAAATAGTGGCTATTTTTGAGGGACCAGACACCTCATTTCCATGACGACCGTCCTCATCAATACGACGACCGTCTTCATCACCGTGAAGTGCCAAACTCGTCATACACAAAGTCGGACTTCATAGCAATGAAAACGGTCGTCATGGTAATTATCTGCGCACCTTACGGGATAAATCGTTTTTCAATCTCTTTTAAGCCCGAAAAAAAGTATGTCAAATGCAACTTGATTCGAGCTTCTTTTCTGTTTTCAGGATCATTTTAAACAATAAGGGGAAGCCTGATAACCTATTCTACCGTTAAGACCTGTTCACCGGATTTGAGTTGATATTCTTTTCCTTTCCAAACGAAAACACCATCCGTACCCGTCGGCAATATAAGACGTGCCGTCAGTTTACCCTTCTTATCGAGTTTGTAGGAAGCAGTCACACTACCCACTGGATGCGGCATCGTACCTGACACTTCTTTCAGGTCACCTAATGACGGAGCGATACGGATAGACTTGAAGCCCGGTGCATTACTGTCTATACCTAACAAGATACGGAAAAACTCAATGTTAGGGCTGGCTCCCCAAGCGTGGCAATCGGAACGGGTCGGTTCGGGCATCTCCGCCCAAGTTGTCAGCCCCAATGCCATCTGGTCTCGCCAAATCTGCAGATTGTCGAGCAGGTGATCTCCCATACCGGCAACCTTCAATGCCTGATGCACATAATAACGGAAGTAGATTGTCGCCTGTATCAATGACGAATCGTTCAATGTACGCTCCATCACCCTCGTAGCCTCCTCGCCTGTCACGATACCAGCCAGTATAGCCAACGAGTTGACATGTTGCGAGAAACTTCGGTGATCATAAGTATCGGCAAACAATCCCCGGGTAGCATCCCAGTATTTCTCCCGGATCGTTCCCCGAATCGCAGAAACGATCTGTGTATAATGATCCGCTATCGACGGGATGCCGAAAGCCCGTTCCATTTCAGCAGCCGATTCGAGCGTCAAGATATACACCAAGTCCTGAAAAGCAGAATTCCCATCCTTTTCACGTACAGGCTCGCCCGACTGGAAACCGGCAGCCCAGTCGGCAAAGAACCAATGCGGTACATACCCTAGGCTATGATCTCGCTTCAACCACTGCTCGTACCAAGAAAGTACCCCACGATAAGCAGGCAGCAAAGTCTTCATATAAGCCTCATCCCCACGGTACATCCAGTAGTCATGCCCCATACAAATCCACCAAAGCGAGAAGGAAGAAATGAACTGATGTAAACTCGACGGGTAGCGACTCATCGTAATTCCATCTGCTACGACCGACTGCCTCCCCTGCTCGATTGCATTCTTCACCATATAAGCATCATGCGTATTATATAAGGTAATCATCGCCTGGATACGAGTATCGCCGAAATACTGTAACTGCTCGTAATAAGGGCAATCCATATAAGTCTCGTTCGCACAAAGACGTGCAGTACGCCAGCCTATCTCTAGCATCTTGTTCAACTCGTCATGTCCGGGTGCAGAAAAAGCGATCTCGCATCGGAAAGGATAAGCAGAGAACGTACCATAGACATCTTCCAGTACAAGCGGTTCGTCAGCGGTCGAGATCGTCAGATCCACATAACGCCACGTACGCCACCAAAGAGTGGTAAAATCGCGCCCCTCGCCCCCGTCGGCAATCACTTTATCTTCATACCCTATGAATCTTTTACCTTCTACCTCATCACGGTTTCCCTTTGCCGGAAGCGAATAAGATTTAGTCGTACCCTGCTCCTTGCCTTCATACAGAGCTTCGGCATAGGCAATCGTAATTTCAGCATTCTTGCCGCGACTAAACAAAAGGGAAAGATAGCCCGTTGTCAGCTTGCCATTGTCAAGCAGGAGATGCACCTTGCTATTTGCAGGAACCGTCAGTGAAGTTTTTGTTTTCAGGAATCCGGCAGGAATCTTCACCCCCTCGGATATACGCACAGCCTCAAAACGCTCAAACAGCAAGTCCATCGGGGGAATTGGACAAGGAACAAGCAGGCGTCCAGGATAGTCGCGCGATCCCTTCACTCCTCCCTCGATTCCCGTGTGGGCAGGCAACCACTTACTATCATCGTAAGCAGACTGTTCCCATCCCCAAGGATACTTCGACGCAGAAAGAAGTTCGCCAGGCCCCGCCACATAATAGCCTAAGACAGGCTTGTGCCAAGGAGCATAGGCTTCGTTCTTCATGCACAGCCAGGAAGCATCCGTATTGACCACAGTCTCAACCTCCGTATTTCCTTGTAGAAGGAATCCAGTCTGATTAAAGCTGATCTGTGCAACCGGCTTCTGCTCGGCATAATTCCAGATCACAGCTGCCAACACGTTTTTTCCCTTTATCAGGTAAGGAGCCAGATCGACCGTTTCAAAATTCCAGTTATAGATATCCCCACGTGCAGGTCCAAGTGAGACAAAACGGCCGTTTAAATAGAGCTTGTAACGATTGTCAGCCGTCACATGAACAATAAAGCGGGATGGGACTTCGTCCAGTTCGAACGTCTTGCGCATGTGGTAGACACCATACACATTGGCAGGTTCTCCTGGCATGGAAATCCAGTGTGCTTTCCAGCGTCCGGCAAGAAGTTCGGGATTGATGTCAGTTTGTCGGTAACCTTCCAAACGGATCTGGGCGCCAAGCGACAGACTACAAAGCATAAAAAGAAAAATCAGTACACGTGTCTTCATTCGATACATTGGTATTAGATATTAAACAAATAAGGATATAGGCAAAAGCCGATCCCTCGGTTCAGAAACTGAATCTCCGTGGAATCGGCTATTAACTGATATTTTAGAAAATCAAATAAACAACTCCGGTTCGCGGCGGACACTAAAGTTCTTATGCAGCATCGCTGTATAAGGAGTATCAAACGTACGGGCACCTTCGGGACATTCCTTCACACAAGCACAACACTTGATACAAGTCGCCGGGTCACTGAATATACGGTCATCGACAATCGAAATAGCCGATACGGGGCATACATCGATACAATATTCGCATTGCGTACACAAGTCCTCATCCGTCACTGGAGCCTGCGGCGTGGAAGGGCCTTTCACCTTGTAGGGAAAATTACCTTTCATCTCCAACGGCTTCAGACAGGAAAGTTCGTCCACCTTTTCGAGCTTCTCCTTGATGGCACGTCCGAACCTGACGGCAGCTTCATGATCGGCCTCATCGGGACGCCCGGCGGCGATGGGCATATCCTTACGGCTGAAAGAATGCTCTCCCACAAAAGCACCTGCCGAAACAGGGACAAAACCGGCATCGACTAACGTGTCGGACAATTCCTTCAACGCATCCTCGTAATCACGGTTACCGTAAACCACGACCGGAACGACCGGAGCCTGATGAGCATGGAAAGCCCGGAGGCGCTCCATCGCCGTTTCGGCTACACGCCCACCATAGACGGGAGCGGCCACGATAGTCAGTTCATCATCATGGATCTCAAGTTCTTCCGCCGGAGCATCATAAGTAATGTCCGACTCCAGCAATACGTCACCACTCAGTCCTTCCGCAATCGCATAAGCAGTCTTAGCCGAAGTATGCGTCGGAGAGAAATAAATGATATGTACATTCTTATATTCCATATTCCTTATTTTAAAGCTGCTTCAATCCTTTTCATCAGTTCAGCAAATTCCTCGTCGCTATAGCCTTTGGTCGCATATACCACTTTACCAGTCTTGTCAACCAGATAGCTACGCGGGATCAGATTTTTGGCAAATGCGCCATAGATAGCCCGGTTCTTATCAGGATATAAGGGAAAGGTAAAACCTTTCTTTTCGTTATACTTCTGCAATTCAACGTCTGTATGCTCACGCCCGATCACCAACAGGACGAAATCTTTGTTGTCCTTATACTTCGGCCAGAGCATCTTTTGCACCTCTGCAAGCTCCTTCTGACAAGGAGGACACCAGGTTGCAAAAAAATTTACCAAGATCACTTTTCTCTTCAAAGAAGAAGAAGGCACCTGCGTACCATTGTCGTTCACAATCGTAAAAGCCGGCATCTGTTGTCCTTCTTTTACAAGATCACCACTCTCATCCTGCGCCTTTACAACAAAAGCAATGAGAGCAAAAAAGGCAAGGAATACATACTTTTTCATTTTATTACTTTTGCATGCTCTGTGCTACATCGTAGCCTGCTTTCAGAGCCTTAAGGTTCATTTCTACGATTTCTTCGCCTTTACGTCCGAAGATGCGGCGGATACCATCAGCAATCTTATCATATTCGATGCCAATAAAGGGGGCAGCGGCTCCCAGCATCACGATATTGGCCGCACGAACGGAACCCACCTCCTTGGCGATAGCTTCCACATCCAGCACGACCTTATGCGGCAGTTTCTCCAGTTCTTCATTCACATTTCCCATCTCCGGATAGTTGGGGATGTTGATGAACGGCTGCGAATTGGTCACCAGCCACCCGTCCTTCTTCAGATAAGGCAGATAGCGGAGCGCTTCCATAGGTTCGAGCGAGATGATCAGGTCAGCCTGTCCTAGTGGGATCAGGTCAGACGCAATCGGCTGGTCGGACAGGCGGAGGTTTGACTGCACATCCCCCCCACGCTGGCTCATTCCATGAACTTCGGCTTGCTTCATATACAAACCTTCTTTTAACGCGGCTTCTCCGATAACGGCAGCGATGGAGAGGATGCCCTGTCCTCCCACACCGGATAATATGATGTCTGCTTTCATTTCCTGCTTGCTTTTTTCTTTCTTGTTAATGTCTGGATACATTCACGACGGGGAATCAAGACGGATACGCCTTTATATTCGATCTCTTCACGAATGATCGCTTTCATCTCGTCGTAGTTCTTCTTCAAAGGAACCATGACGCGGATATGGGCCGGATCAACACCGATACCGGCACAAATCGATTCGATACGGCCTGTTCCTGCTGAATCCTGTCCACCAGTCATAGCCGTTGTCTCGTTATCGGAAATAACGATCGTGATATTCGTGTTTTCATTGACGCAATCAAGCAAGCCAGTCATACCGGAATGCGTGAATGTCGAGTCGCCTATCACCGACACTGCGGGATAAACGCCCGCATCGGAAGCTCCTTTAGCCATCGTGATGGAGGCTCCCATGTCGATACAAGTATCGATCGCCCGGAAAGGAGGCAAAGCCCCTAACGTATAACAGCCGATATCACCGAACACTTTGGCTCCTTTGTACCCGGCCAGAACCTCGTTCAGCGCTTCATACATATCGCGATGTCCGCACCCCTGGCACAATGCAGGCGGACGTTGTTCGACAACCTCCGGAGTGGCATAGTAGCTCTCGATCCGCTTACCCAGCGCCTTACCGACAGCATCGGGAGTCAGCTCACCGTCGCGTTGCAATGTTCCGTCAAGACGGCCATGCACCTGGATACCAATCCCAAGGAAACCTTTCAGTTGCTCCTCGACTACCGGATATCCCTCTTCGAGTACAAGGATTTCCTTGCATTCACGAACGATCTTTTCGACCATTTTGCGAGGTAACGGATACTGGCTGATCTTCAATACCGGATGTTCAAAACCGTCAGGATAGTTCTCCGAAAGATAGTTGAACGCAATACCGGTCGTAATGATGCCGAGCTCCTTATTCGGACCGTCGAAATAGGCATTATAAGGTGAGGCTTCAGAAAAAGCGGTAAACGTATCCTGCGCCGCAATCAACGTCTTAAAGCGCTTACGAGCTAGTGCAGGAAGAAGGATGAAACGCTGACGTCCATCTTCGGGCGTATGCATTTTGTTTTCCACCTTTTGTTCACGTCTGACCACACCTGCACGGGAGTGGGCCATACGGGTAGTGATACGCACCAAAACGGGATAGCCCAGTTTTTCGGATAATTCAAACCCGTCATATACCATGTCGTATGCTTCCTGCTGGCTGGCCGGCTCAAGCATCGGGATCATGGCAAAGTTGCCATACATACGATTGTCTTGTTCATTCTGTGAAGAGTGCATCGAAGGATCATCGGCTGTAATGATAATCATACCACCATTGACACCGCTCATAGCAGCATTCATAAAACAGTCGGCGGCAACGTTCAGCCCCACATGCTTCATACAGCAAAGAGCTCGCTTGCCTGCGTAGCTCATACCCAACGCAGCTTCCATTGCAGTTTTTTCATTCGTGCTCCAACGGCAGTGAATCCCCCTTTCCTTTGCGACGGCCGAACCCTGTATGAATTCGGTTATCTCGGTCGAAGGGGTCCCCGGATAGGCGTAAACACCGGACAGACCGGCATCGATAGCAGCTTGTGCCACGGCCTCATCCCCTAAAAATAGATGTTTTTCCATGTAACGTTTATTTTGTTTCACTTGATTTTTTCTGTTATCTCTCCACAAAGATAAGACTTTTACCCATATCCGCAACAACCAAGCTATATTGGATTTTTAGTTTCATAGGCATGATACTGTTGTTTCCCTATGGTGGAACTCTCGTTTCCTTATAATGGCACTGCCGTTTCCCTATAATGAAACGATCGTGGCATACCGGGAAAATGTTTCCATATTGCCTACCGGATTTTCCGTCTGTTCAATTCTGCCCGGTAGCGGTTAGCATTACGATTATGCTCGGCAAGAGTGGCCGCAAAATTATGCCGTCCGGAAAAATCTTCCTTCGCGCACATATATAGATAGTTATGCTTCATGTGGTTCAACACGGCATCCAATCCCCTAATAGTCGGGATACGGAGTGGTCCGGGAGGAAGTCCGGCATGTTTGTAGGTATTGTAGGGAGAATCGATCTCCAGATGTTCGAACAGGATGCGCTGGAGGGAGAAATCGCCTACGGCAAACTTCACGGTCGGATCCGCCTGAAGGGGAATGCCACGCTGCAAGCGATTAATATATAGACCTGCTACAATAGGATATTCGTCTACGGCAGCCGTCTCTTCTTCCACAATAGAGGCAAGAATGGCAACTTCGACCGGTGTCATCCCAATTTCTTTCGCTTTTGCCAAGCGAGCGTCATTCCAGAAAATCTTATATTCACGCTGCATACGCTGCATCAACTTCTCAGCGGAAATATTCCAGTATACCTCATAAGTATTCGGAATAAACAGCGCAAGGATCGTCTCAGTCGTAAAACCTAATGATGCACAGTAGACGGAATCAACAAGCAAAGGTAGCAGGTCATCCTCCTCGATCATTAACTGCCCGGCAAGTCTTTCGGCCAGATCCAACTTGAAGCGTATATTATTAAAAGTGATTCGAGTAGCTTCCTGATGCCCCCGACGCAGGTTGTTAAGCAATGCCAGGTTATTCATACCCGGCTCCACAGCATAACGTCCGGTACGCATATTGGTGGGATATTTCAGCATTCCGGCAAGCTGCTTGAAACTCCCGATACGCCGGCAACCGGCAGAGTCGACCAACTGGCGACAGAGATCGCCAAAATCTTTCTTCTCGTCAATATAAACATATACAGTCTTGCGCGGCTCGAAATCAGGTGCAAGTATCAAACAGTATGCCCAGAATCCCACACCTGCTAACAGGAGGATGATAAACGAGAGGATTCCAACAATGAGAGTATGCTTTCGCATCTTTTTTTTCTCCATATTATATATAGTCTGCTGTATCTCAGAACCGGCCACAAAAATAATATCTTTTTCCCGAATGCCCTACCTCTTTCTAACTTATTCCAAGCATTGCAATCGGGAAGAAAAAAGTGTTCACTTTTGTAGGATTGAAAACCTCTGATTGCCAATCATGTGCAAGAATAAGTCTTTTTTCTTTTAAAATAATACACCAAATGCTTTGTATATTTAAAAACTTAAGCATATCTTTGCAGCGCAATTCAAGGAAATGAAGCGCAAAACTCATGGAAGTGTGGGTGAGTGGCTGAAACCACCAGTTTGCTAAACTGACGTACGGGTAACCGTACCGGGGGTTCGAATCCCCCCGCTTCCGCTCCAAAGGCTGTCAATTGAAAAGTTGACAGCCTTTGCTGTTTTAAACCCACACAAAAAAAACGAAATCACAAAAGAAGGGATCCCGGATCATAATCCGGGATCACACCGGAACCACAAGGGAAAACAAACAAAAAAAAAGGCTGCCTTCACAGACAGCCTTACGGGTGAAAAATGGGACTCGAACCCACGACCCTCGGAACCACAATCCGATGCTCTAACCAACTGAGCTATTCTCACCATGTTTATCTTATCAAGTGTTTATCTCTTTAAGACGGTGCAAAGATAGAGGTTTTATTTTAAACTGCAAATAATTCGAGCATTTTTTTATTCAAAAATATACTCTTCGACCTCCTTATTGTTACCTTTTAAAAACAAACGCGTATTATTTACATACTTAATCAATGCTGAATCGACTGAAAAAGAGGAATTTTGATTCTTTCCCAACCAAGAGGCCGCCGGAACCACCCGAATATCTTCTTTTCCTTGTTCATTCTTATAACGGGAAGAATAAATCAACGAATATTGTGCGGAAACAATATATCGGCGCAACCCCTTCCGACCTAAAACGACTTTCACCATGACACCCCCATCGGTATGTTCCCGGCTCATGTTCGATATAAAATTACCCAATGAATAAACAACCAGACGGTCGGTAACTCCCTCCTTTCCCCTGCGAAGCTCCATTGGCTGAACAACATGAGGGTGACTGCCTATGACCAGATCGACACCCTGCCGCAACAGCCAATCGGCCAGTTCACGTTGTTCACGGGAAGGTATCCGTTCGTATTCCAATCCCCAATGCATATTAGCTATAATAAAATCCGGATTAAAGAGCTTGGCTTCGGCAATATCACCCTTCATTATCTCCTTATCGATATAATTGATGATTCGGGGTATATCGACTTTCAAACCGTTGGTACCATAGGTATAGTTGAGCATGATGATACGAAAATCCTTCTTACGGAGCAACATCGGATATGTGCGGTGACGGTGATCACAGTCAAGAAAGGTTCCGGTATGACGGATTCCGAGAGAATCCAGTGCCTGGATAGTACGGACAAATCCGCGAGTCCGCCTATCTAAACAATGATTATTGGCTAACAAGAAGAAGTCGAAACCTGCTTTTTGCAAAGCCAAAGCGAAGTCTTCCGGAGCGCTGAAAGCCGGATAACCACTATATGGCTCCCCTCCTAACGGGACTTCGAAGTTCACAACAGCAATATCGGCAGATTTCACCTCTCTCTCGATATTGGCAAAATAGCTACCCAAATCAAAAAAATCTCCCCTCCGGGTATTGTCAAGTTGTTTCTGGTGCATCATGGCATCACCGGCAAACAAAATTGTCAGCGAGTCCTGAGCAGATAAAGACAGAAAGCTCAAAAGACAAAACCCGGAGAGGAGGATTTTCATTTATAAATCTCTTTCTTTCCGGCTAAAAGCGTATTGCGCATCAAAGAAATAATCGTCATCGGACCTACACCACCCGGAACCGGCGTGATATAAGAACACTTAGGAGCGACCTCGTCAAACTTAACATCGCCAGTCAACTTAAAGCCGCTTTTGCGAGTTGCATCCGGCACACGTGTCGTACCCACATCCACGATTACAGCCCCTTCTTTTACCATATCGCCTTTCAGGAATTCGGGGACACCCAATGCCACAATAATAATGTCGGCACTCAAGCACATTTCCTTCAGGTTCTCGGAACGACTGTGGCAAACAGTAACCGTACAATCGCCCGGATAGGCTTTCTGCATCATCAAAGTAGCCATCGGTTTGCCCACGATATTACTACGACCCAGCACCACGCAATGTTTACCGCGAGTAGGAATCTCGTAACGCCTCAACAGCTCCAAGATGCCAGCCGGAGTTGCCGACACGAAACAGGGGAGACCGATAGACATACGACCCACATTGATCGGATGGAAACCATCTACATCCTTACGGTAGTCGATCGCTTCGATAATCTTCTGTTCTGAGATATGTTTCGGAAGCGGGAGCTGTACGATAAAACCATCCACGTCCGGATCGTTGTTCAGTTCGTCCACTTTACGAAGAAGTTCTTCTTCGGTAACATCGGCTTCATAACGGATCAGAGACGATTTAAAACCGATCTCATTACATGTCTTGACCTTACTTGCGACATATGTTTCACTTCCTCCATCATGACCGACCAATATGGCAGCCAAATGAGGGATTTTACCACCGGTAGCCTTGATACGGGCCACTTCTTCCGCCATCTCCTGCTTCATCTGAGCCGAAACGGCTTTTCCGTCCAATAGCTTATACTGTTGTTCTTCCATATTCTCTATTATCTTTTCAGGTTTTATCTTCTGAATGAAGGAAATTTCTTGCTTCCCGGTTTGGCAGCCGTCAGCATACGCATCATCTTGCGCGTTTCATCGAATTGCTTGATCAGCTTGTTCACTTCCTGGATCGTCGTACCACTACCTTTGGCAATACGCTGGCGACGTGAACCGTTCAGGATTGCCGGATTCGTACGTTCTTCGGGAGTCATGGAGTAGATGATCGCTTCGATGCTCTTGAAAGCATTGTCGTCAATATCCACATCCTTCAGAGCCTTGCCTACGCCCGGAATCATAGAGGCCAGCTCTTTCAGATTACCCATCTTCTTGATCTGCTGGATCTGAGAAATAAAGTCGTTGAAGTCGAACTGATTCTTGGCAATTTTCTTCTGCAAGCGTTTGGCCTCTTCTTCATCATACTGCTCCTGCGCACGTTCCACCAAAGAAACGATATCACCCATACCAAGGATACGGTCTGCCATACGTTCAGGGTGGAAGATATCCAAAGCATCCATCTTTTCGCCCGTTCCGACGAACTTGATCGGTTTGTCGACCACCGTTCGGATAGAAAGAGCGGCACCACCGCGAGTATCACCGTCGAGCTTCGTCAGGACAACACCGTCAAAATCGAGACGCTCGTTGAATTCTTTCGCCGTGTTGACAGCATCCTGCCCAGTCATGGAATCGACCACGAACAAGGTTTCATCCGGCTGAATAGCACTCTTGATCGCAGCGATCTCTTTCATCATCTGCTCGTCAATAGCCAAACGACCAGCGGTATCGACAATCACGACATCGTTGCCTTTCGCACGTGCTTCGCGAATCGCGTTCATCGCAATCTCCACCGGATTCTTGTTTTCCAGTTCCATATAAACAGGTACTCCAACCTGTTCGCCGACCACACGCAACTGCTCGATAGCGGCCGGACGATACACGTCACAAGCTGCCAACAGCGGCTTTTTATTTTTCTTAGTCTTCAGCAAATTTGCCAACTTACCTGAAAAAGTCGTTTTACCGGAACCTTGCAAACCGGACATCAAAATAATCGCCGGATTACCTTTTATATCTACTTCGACATTCTTGCCCCCCATCAACTCAGCCAACTCATCGTGGACAATCTTCACCATCATTTGTCCCGGTTTGACAGCCGTGAGCACATTCATACCCAAAGCTTTCTCTTTCACCCGATTGGTGAAGTCCTTCGCTATTTTATAGTTGACGTCGGCATCTAACAAGGATCGGCGCACCTCCTTCAAGGTCTCCGCTACATTCAATTCTGTGATTTTTCCCTGCCCCTTTAATATCTTGAACGACCGTTCCAGTCTTTCCGATAAATTCTCAAACATATCTTATTCGCTTTATATTTAATGATTATTTTATCTTTTCCCAATATTTTTCAACACCACAAATGTTTTATCGATCAAGGCATTATCAACCACCACCGTAAACTCGTTGGTAGAAGAGATGACTTCGGTCAGATTGATACCTTCCCAAGATAATTCTTTCATAATGGTATAATAAAAACCGGCCTGCATACTGTTCCCTTTCGGCAATTTCAGCGTCACCGAAGACAGACCGTTTTTTTTAAAGAGACACAACTCATCTTTAAAATAATCGGCGATCAATTCCTCCATCGTGTCGCTGATCACAAGATTGGTTTCGAAAACTCCCTGTACCATCGTATAAAAAATCTCATCGTTTTTCACCAGATTTTTCAATACTTCGATATGGCAATCCAATAGAGTAGGTGAATTTTTAAAAGTATAGTCACACAAACTACTCCTAAGAATAATATCCCCCATATTACTCAGCAACTTATTCAACTGCACCTGCTCCCGCACCTGCAAATAAGGCGCCAACCGATTCAAGGCCATCACAATAGCCCCGGTATTCACTCCCTTCTGCAACGCTCTCTCCACATCGGGCTGCAATTGCCGGGCAAGCGAAGAAACATTGATAATGCCCGCCGCTAAAGACTCCGACAGATAAGGCCGGTGTTTTACGATATCTTCTACAACATGAGAAATACTGACCATATAAAGTACATTTAAAAGATGAGCTGTTT
>ENA-UEQB01002580-UEQB01002580.1-human-gut-metagenome-genome-assembly--contig:-NODE-2580-length-12770-cov-3.914283_pt1 | contig 12770 bp, 9 predicted proteins | sample MGYA00242901_ERZ507918 | MGnify/ENA primary metagenome ERZ507918 (study PRJEB26167, sample SAMN06115405) | human gut metagenome | host: Homo sapiens | place: China:Sichuan | collected 2016-04-06... | reverse complement strand
ACACACCCCTACATTATGAACAAGGAATTTAGGATTTTTATCATTTATTAAAATGTTTCTCACTTGACTATTAAGACCAAAAACAATTTATCAATTGATTATTTCCTCGTAAAAAAAGAACGTATGACCATGTTATTAATAAATAAAACACGTAAATAATGGTGATGTTGTTTTGTGGTTAACTATTTAAGAGTAGCATAATAAACAGGTTGACAATTTCTATGTAAAGAAGAGGGAAATAATAAAATTTTAGCGGTGACTATTGAATGATATGATAGTTGTGATGTTGATTATTTCTGGTAATGAATGCGGAATTAAATCTGGCCGGATTGTATTTTTGTTATATCTATTTTCCAGGAGATTATTATTAAATAGAAAAATAACAATGGTGATTATCTCTGGTTGAGCTGGAGTCACGTATGCCAGCGAGTGCTTTCTTCCGGGCCTTCCTTCACTTCAGAGAAAGAGCCTATGGAAAAGAGGCAATCATCAGGCTCTTTTTGAGTCATATGCGCCGATAATCAACTGTCTTGAACGTAAAAATTATGGAGCAACATGATGCTACGATTCATTTCACTCTTCGTTCTTTCTGAGCATTGCGTTCAGGATGGTCAGCAATTTACGCATACAGTCAACCAGCGCCATTTTTTTGGTTTTTCCGGCTGCTGACAGATGCATGTAAAATGCCTTTATCACCGGATTAAACCAGGTTACCACAAGCGCTGCCATGTGCAGGGCTGCTCTTGCCTCCGTACGCGCACTGGCGTCGTTCGGCCAGCAGATATGTGTGGGATTACAGGGATGTTATGTGAACTGAACTGTGTTTTGTTAGCGGGGGATGTTTATTGATGATTCGGGAGTGTTTAAGACCTGATGGCGTTATGCTCCCAAGTTTATTTTATATAAAGATCCAAAAGCAAAAACCCGCCTTGTGGGCGGGTTCTTAAGAATTAGTGGTGCCCGGACTCGGAATCGAACCAAGGACACGGGGATTTTCAATCCCCTGCTCTACCGACTGAGCTATCCGGGCAACGGGGCGCATTAAACCTGATTCGCCTCGTCTCGTCAATCAAATTTCTTCAATTTAGTGCAGACTGCACAATCTATCATCACTTTGCCGCTATTGCACGCATTGTCAGGCAAACCAGGCGGTCCAGGCGGCGGAAAGCGGCATTGCCAGAAGGAGTGCTGGAAGCATGTTGACCACCGGGAACATTTTAATGCCACAGATGCGTAATCCGGTTGCCAGCAGCAATAAACCGCCTACGGCGCTGAAGTCTGCCATCATCGACGGTGTGGTCAGCGGTAATATCAGCGCGGCAGCCCACGCCAGTGTTAACTGGATGATCAGTAATGGAATGCTAATCACCGACACCGCAATACCCAGCGAGCAGGCGAAGATCATCGCCGTAAAGAAATCAAGAAATGACTTGGCGATTAAAATACTCGGATCGCCGGTCATCCCTTCGTTCATCGCCCCGAAGATCCCGGTGCCGCTGGCGCAAAACAGGACAATAATCGCGACATAATTCTGAATAAAAGATTCATGCGCTGGCTTCTTACGCGAGTGGTGAAACAGATTATGCGCTTTGGCGACCACTGTATTGACGCCTTTTTCCAGCAGACAAATTTCGCCGATTAATGCTCCGAGTAAGGTTGCTAAAACCATCGCCGGAAGGTTGGCGCATTTCACCACCAGTAAAATACCAATCCCCAGCGATGCCAGACCAAAAATTGATGTCATGGAGACGCGGATACGTTCCGGTAAGCGTTGGCTAAGGAGTGCGCCGAAAACGCCACCCAGTAAGACTGCACTTGCGTTGATAAAAGGGCCGATGACCACAAGAGTTCCTGTTAGCTGTATTGTTTGATTTTCTTATTATGAACTTTTGGCGCCGTCGATGGCTTGTTTGTTCGCAAAGTCCTGGCTTGCACGCTTTAGCGAAAGGTGCCATGATTGCGCGAATTTTCTCCTCTCTGTACGGAGTTTGCCCGATGCACGCCACCTCCTTACATTCTCTCGCTTATCGCCGTTTCGCGCGAAACTCTTCTCTTTTTATGCTACTGCTCATGCGGTGAAGTTAACGCACGCTCACTGCAGGACAACAGTAAAATCAGAGCGTTTCTGCTTTTACTGATGTCTGGCGGTCGGAGCTGGTGACCAGTTTGACCCATATCTCATGGGGCAGGGTTTTCCACCTTGTCCGGTATTCTTACTTCCCCGAAACGGGTTTTGCGCTTATGAAATCAATGAATATTGCCGCCAGTAGTGAACTGGTATCCCGACTTTCTACTCATCGCTGCGTGGTAGCGTTGGGAGATACTGATTTTACGGACGTCGCGGCAGTCGTCATTACCGCTGCGGATAGTCGCAGTGGCATTCTTGCATTGCTTAAGCGCACCGGTTTTCATCTACCGGTGTTTTTGTATTCCGAACATGCTGTTGAATTACCTGCGGGCGTTACGGCGGTAATCAACGGCAACGAGCAGCAGTGGCTGGAGCTGGAATCCGCAGCCTGTCAGTATGAAGAGAATTTGCTGCCACCGTTTTATGACACGCTGACGCAGTACGTTGAGATGGGTAATAGCACCTTTGCTTGCCCTGGACATCAACATGGTGCGTTCTTTAAAAAGCATCCTGCCGGACGCCATTTTTACGATTTCTTTGGCGAGAACATCTTTCGCGCCGATATGTGTAACGCTGACGTAAAATTGGGCGATCTGCTTATTCATGAAGGATCGGCGAAAGATGCGCAGAAATTTGCAGCCAAAGTCTTTCATGCCGATAAAACCTATTTTGTGCTGAACGGCACATCGGCAGCGAATAAAGTGGTGACGAATGCGCTGTTAACGCGTGGCGATCTGGTGCTCTTCGACCGTAACAACCATAAGTCGAATCATCACGGCGCGTTGATTCAGGCGGGGGCGACGCCGGTCTATCTGGAAGCTTCACGTAACCCGTTTGGTTTCATTGGCGGTATTGATGCGCACTGTTTTAATGAAGAGTATCTGCGCCAGCAAATTCGCGACGTTGCGCCAGAAAAAGCCGACCTGCCGCGCCCGTTTCGCCTGGCGATTATTCAGCTGGGAACCTATGACGGCACTGTCTATAACGCCCGTCAGGTGATCGATACCGTTGGGCATCTGTGTGATTACATTCTGTTTGATTCCGCGTGGGTCGGTTACGAACAGTTTATCCCGATGATGGCGGATAGCTCGCCGCTGCTGTTAGAACTTAACGAAAACGATCCGGGGATCTTTGTGACCCAGTCGGTGCACAAACAGCAGGCGGGATTCTCACAGACGTCGCAGATCCATAAAAAAGATAACCATATCCGTGGACAGGCGCGTTTTTGTCCGCATAAGCGGTTGAATAATGCCTTTATGCTCCATGCTTCTACCAGCCCGTTCTATCCGCTGTTCGCCGCGCTGGACGTTAACGCCAAAATTCATGAAGGGGAGAGTGGGCGTCGGCTGTGGGCTGAGTGCGTTGAGTTGGGTATTGAGTCGCGCAAGGCTATTCTTGCGCGCTGTAAGCTGTTCCGCCCGTTTATCCCGCCTGTTGTTGATGGCAAATTGTGGCAGGATTATCCGACGTCAGTGTTAGCCAGCGACCGCCGTTTTTTCAGTTTTGAGCCGGGGGCGAAGTGGCACGGCTTTGAAGGATATGCCGCGGATCAGTATTTTGTTGATCCGTGCAAGCTGTTACTCACCACGCAGGGTATCGATGCCGAAACCGGCGAATATAGCGATTTTGGCGTTCCAGCGACGATTCTGGCGCACTATCTGCGTGAGAACGGCATTGTGCCGGAGAAGTGCGATCTCAACTCCATTCTGTTCTTATTAACTCCGGCGGAAAGCCACGAGAAGCTGGCACAACTGGTGGCGATGCTGGCGCAGTTTGAACAGCATATTGAGGATGACTCGCCGCTGGCTGAGGTGTTGCCGAGCGTTTATAACAAATATCCGGTGCGCTATCGCGACTACACCCTGCGCCAGTTGTGTCAGGAGATGCACGATCTGTATGTCAGTTTCGACGTCAAAGACCTACAAAAAGCGATGTTCCGCCAGCAGAGTTTCCCGTCAGTGGTGATGAATCCCCAGGATGCGCATAGCGCTTATATTCGCGGTGAAGTGGAGTTGGTGCGGATTCGTGATGCCGAAGGGCGAATTGCGGCAGAAGGGGCGTTGCCTTATCCACCTGGCGTGCTTTGCGTGGTACCCGGGGAAGTCTGGGGTGGGGCGGTTCAACGTTATTTCCTTGCGCTGGAAGAAGGCGTGAATTTGTTGCCGGGATTTTCGCCGGAGTTGCAAGGTGTCTATAGCGAAACCGATGCGAATGGCATGAAACGGTTGTACGGTTATGTGTTGAAGTAAGAATAAAAAAACGGGTCACCTTCTGGCGACCCGTTTTTCTTTGCGTAATTAGTGGCTAACCGTCTGTGTACCTGTCGGGACACGAACGTGTTTATATTTGAACATCGCCATGAACGCGAAGGCCAGAACCACGGAGTAACCTGCGAAAATCAGCCATACGGTCTGCCAGTCGGTAATGCCGTTTTGGGTGTACATCTCAACCACTTTACCGCTCACGATGCCGCCGAGGATACAGCCGAAGCCGTTAGTCATCATCAGGAACATCCCCTGCGCGCTGGCGCGAATTGCCGGACTAACTTCTTTTTCGACAAACACCGAACCAGAGATGTTGAAGAAGTCGAATGCGCAACCGTAAACGATCATCGACAGTACCAGCAGTACAGTACCGAACGGAGTCGGGTCGCCGTAAGCAAACAGAGCAAAACGCAGGATCCACGCCACAATACTGATCATCATTACGTTCTTAATACCGTAGCGGCTTAAGAAGAACGGGATGGTCAGAATGAACAGGGTTTCAGAGATCTGCGAAATCGACATGATGATTGACGCATGCTGCACGATGAAGCTGCTGGCAAACATCGGATCTTTGTCGAAGCTGTGCAGGAAGGTATTACCGAACATGTTGGTAATCTGCAGTTCCGCGCCCAGCAGCATTGAGAAGATGAAGAAGATTGCCATACGCTTGTTTTTAAACAGAGCGAATGCATCGAGGCCCAGCAGGGTTGTCCAGCTCTGATTCGCTTGCTGTTTAGCAACCGGAATATGCGGCAGAGTCAGGGTAAACAGAACCAGAATGGCGGAAAGCGCTGCGCCAATATACAGCTGCATGTGGCTTAATTCGAAGCCGGACAGGCTCACCACCCACATTGCCATGATAAAGCCGATGGTGCCCCAGATACGGATTGGCGGGAAGTCAGTAACGATATCCATCCCGGCATTTTGCAGGCGATAGTAAGAGATGGTGTTGATTAACCCAAGCGTTGGCATATAAGCAAACGAGTTAATCAATATCACAAGGAACATCGCCTCCGGCGTAGTGACCTCTGCCGCCATGAACAGCGTGATAGCGCCAATGGTGTGGCAAATGGCATAGACCCATTTCGCACTTAACCATTTGTCGGCCACAATCCCCAGCAGCGCAGGCATAAAGACCGCGGCGATACCCAGTGAGCTATAAACTGCGCCGATAGAAGCACCGTCAAACTTCAGGGTAACAAACATATAGGAGCCGAGGGTCGTCAGCCAACTGCCCCACAGACAGAACTGCAGAAAAGAGAGGATTTTCAGCTGCAGCTTAAGATTCATGTTAATTTCCTCACATCGTGATGCGGATGAGTGTTTGAAAAAGCACATTTGACCGTGCGAGATGATGCGATTCTATCAACTTCGCGGACTGGTTTTTTGTTACCTGTGGCAAATAATTGCAAACATTCCCAATTTGCAAAACGAAATTGTGATGTGGATAACATTTTTGCCCCTGAGCATCGTCAGGGGCGGTTAGTGGAATTATCGGCGGCGGTAGGATTTTTGCGCGGTATTCACTTTATAAAGATAACGGCGAGATTCCGCAGAGGGATGGCGGGTCGTCAGCGTCTGATAAACATCGCCCGGCGTCATGGTGTTAATAATATTGGCAGCCTGAATCTTATCATTCGAAAAGACTCGCAGCACGCTGCCTGCGCCGCCGTTATAGGCGGTGATGACGGCATAACGCCGCGATGTTGGGTTATCAATTCCGCCGAGATAAACGTTGTTCAGCATCGCCAGATACGCGGTGCCGGTATCAATATTGCTGGCAGGATCAAACAAGAAACTGCGGCTCGGCGTGCCGGATTTCCCCTGCGAGCGGAACACATCTTTCCCGGCAGTATGTTGTACCACCTGCATTAACCCCAGCGCATCGGAACGGCTGACCGCATATGGGTTAAAGGATGACTCGGTCTGCATAATCGCCAGAATCAGCGACTCATCAACGCCATATTTCCGTGACGCCTGGCGGACCATGCCGAGATATTTGTGCGCACGTTTATCAAGGTGGTTCGGCACCATGTTAATGGTGACGCTGTAGATGATACGCAGCCCGTTGCTGCGGCTCTTCAGACGGTTTTTCAGCAGATAATCCGCGAAGTTGCTTGCGCGACCTTCCCAGCGAATCGGCTGCCCGGTGTTGTCCACCACCTGACCGTAAAGGAAAGGTTCTTTCGAAATCGTAATATCATCAACGTCGGAATAGAGATCGACCGAACTCGGATCGTCCCCCATCAGCAACGTTTTGATAATTGCCCGGCGCAGATGCGCGGCAGGTTCTGTCCCGGCGATGGTTTCGATAGTAATCGTACCGTCATCGAAGTTGATGTGGCTGCGGGTCTGATATTGATCGGTGTATTTCACGTAGTCCTTAGGACCAGCGATCACCACCTCTTTGAAGCCCCAGATGTTCTCAATATTGTGGGCAAATTGCCCCATCAGAATATCAAAACCGTTGGTATCTTTGACCCAGGCTTCGTTATAGGTATCGCCTTTTTTGGTCGTCGAACAGGAGATGAGCAACGGCGCAATCAAAGCCAGCGCGAGATATTTTTTCATCATTCCGGGTGCGTGTTGTGTTTGTTTTTATGCAAGTTGCCGGAGGCGTGCTCCGGCACTGTTTTTATTTTTTATCTTCCGGCGTATAGCCCTCGATATGCACCTCTTTACCCTCGAACAGGAAGTTGACCATCTCCTGTTCAAGCAGCTTGCGGTGCTCGGCATTCATCATGTTGAGTTTCTTTTCATTAATCAGCATGGTTTGCTTGTGCTGCCACTGCGCCCAGGCTTCTTTGGAGATCTCGTTATAGATGCGTTTTCCCAGCTCGCCGGGGTACAGCTGAAAATCCTGACCTTCTGCTTCACGTTGCAGGAAAGTACAAAAAATCGTTCTGCTCATAAATCATCCTCTTTATCGACTCACGCGCTAAACCGGCGCGCCAGTGCGTAACTGCTGTAACAAACGCTCCACGGGAGCCGCCAGGCCAACTGACGGCGGTTGCGCTAAGTTATACCAGAGCGCATTGCCTTCATCCATGCAGCCGGTGAATGACGACACGGGAAGCCACATAGGCACAATATCTAAGTGGAAATGGCTGAAGGTATGCCGAAACGCGGTCAGCTGCGTCAGGTTATCGGCAGAAATCTGTCGTTGCGCCAGCCACTGCCGCAAACTTTCTTCATCGGCAAACTGCGGGAAACAGTATAAACCGCCCCACAATCCGCTCGACGGACGCTGCGCCAGCAATACTTCATCTTCGTGCTGTAACAGCAAAAAGTAGCCGGTGCGCTCTGGCAGCGTCTGTTTCGGTTTTTTGCCCGGATAAAGCGACCAGCTATTGTTGGCGGCGGCAATACATCCGTTTTGTAGCGGACAGAGCGAACATTTCGGCTTAGAGCGCGTACAAATCATCGCGCCCAAATCCATCATCGCCTGATTAAACCGTTCCACGCCAACCGCGGGCGTCACCTGCTCGCTCAAACTCCATAGTTTATTCTCGACCTCTTTTTTCCCAGGCCAGCCGCTTACAGCATAGCAGCGCGCCAGCACCCGTTTGACGTTACCGTCGAGAATCGGAAAGTGCTTACCCAGAGAAAGCGAGAGAATCGCGCCTGCGGTGGAACGCCCGACGCCCGGTAACGCCGCGACTTCTTCAAAGGTTTCCGGGAATTTACCGCCGTGTAAGGTCGCCACTTGTTGTGCCGCTTTATGCAGATTGCGCGCGCGGGCGTAATAGCCAAGCCCGGTCCACAAGTGGAGAACTTCGTCGAGCGGCGCATTGGCGAGATCGGTCACCGTCGGGAAGCGCGCCATAAAGCGTTCAAAATAGGGGATAACGGTCGCAACCTGAGTTTGTTGCAACATCACTTCTGAGAGCCATACTTTGTAGGGCGTCTTGTCAATTTGCCAGGGCAGCGTTTTCCGCCCGTATTTATCGTACCAGTCCAGAACCTGGGCTGAAAATTGCGACGCTTGCATGGTCACCGAATTCACTGTTGTTGGGGGCAAGATTGCAGCACAGCGACGGCAGGGTGTAAACCGGAACTTTCCGCAGCCACGGCCTTATCATGCTTGCATCCGGCAACTAACTTTGGATAATGCCCGTTTTCAGAACACTTTCACAAGCGACTAAATCTTTATGAAAAACGACGTCATCTCACCGGAATTTGATGAAAACGGCCGCCCGCTGCGCCGTATCCGTAGTTTTGTGCGCCGCCAGGGGCGACTGACCAAAGGCCAGGAACATGCGCTGGAAAACTACTGGCCGGTGATGGGCGTTGAGTTCAGCGAAGATATGCTGGATTTCCCTGCGCTTTTTGGCCGTGAAGCGCCGGTGACGCTTGAGATTGGTTTTGGCATGGGCGCGTCGCTGGTGGCAATGGCTAAAGATCGCCCCGAGCAGGACTTCCTCGGCATTGAAGTGCATTCACCGGGCGTTGGTGCGTGCCTGTCTTCTGCGCATGAAGAGGGCTTAAGCAACCTGCGCGTGATGTGTCACGATGCGGTTGAAGTGCTGCATAAAATGATTCCTGACAATTCATTGCGCATGGTGCAGCTCTTTTTCCCTGACCCGTGGCACAAAGCGCGCCATAATAAACGCCGTATCGTTCAGGTGCCGTTTGCCGAGCTGGTAAAAAGCAAACTGCAGCTGGGGGGCATATTCCATATGGCGACCGACTGGGAACCTTATGCGGAACATATGCTTGAAGTGATGTCTTCTATTGACGGTTATAAAAACCTGTCAGAGAGCAATGATTACGTACCGCGTCCGGCATCACGTCCGGTGACGAAATTTGAACAACGTGGTCATCGTCTTGGTCACGGAGTATGGGACTTAATGTTCGAGAGGGTGAAATAATGGCAAAGAACCGTAGCCGTCGTCTGCGTAAAAAAATGCACATCGACGAATTCCAGGAATTAGGATTTTCGGTGGCATGGCGATTCCCGGAAGGTACATCGGAAGAACAGATTGATAAAACCGTTGATGACTTTATTAACGAGGTTATCGAACCGAACAAACTGGCCTTTGACGGCAGCGGTTATCTGGCCTGGGAAGGTCTGATCTGCATGCAGGAAATCGGCAAATGCACCGAAGAACATCAGGCGATTGTGCGTAAGTGGCTGGAAGAACGCAAACTGGAAGAGGTACGCACCAGCGAACTTTTCGACGTTTGGTGGGACTAAGAAAGCATACGGGCGATGACAAATGCAAAACTGCCTGATGTGCTACGCTTATCAGGCCTACAAAGATGCACGATCGAGTAGGCCGGATAAGGCGTTTACGCCGCATCCGGCATGGAAAACGCGCACTTTGTTATCAATCTGGGGCCAGCAAATGCTGGCCTGATTTGTTCTTGAGGGAAGACTATGATGCGCAAAATGCTGCTGGCGGCAGCACTTTCAGTGACGGCAATGACCGCTCACGCCGACTACCAGTGCAGCGTCACGCCGCGTGACGATGTGATTGTCAGCCCGCAAACCGTGCAGGTGAAGGGCGAAAACGGCAATCTGGTGATCACGCCAGACGGCAACGTGATGTATAACGGTAAGCAATATTCCCTGAATGCCGCCCAGCGCGAGCAGGCGAAGGATTATCAGGCTGAACTACGTAGCACCCTGCCGTGGATTGATGAAGGCGCGAAAAGCCGCGTCGAGAAAGCTCGTATTGCGCTGGATAAAATTATCGTTCAGGAGATGGGCGAAAGCAGCAAAATGCGCAGCCGTCTGACCAAACTTGATGCGCAGCTGAAAGAGCAGATGAACCGCATTATCGAAACGCGCAGCGATGGCCTGACGTTTCACTATAAAGCCATTGATCAGGTTCGTGCCGAAGGCCAGCAATTAGTGAATCAGGCAATGGGCGGAATTTTACAGGACAGCATTAATGAAATGGGCGCGAAAGCGGTGCTGAAAAGCGGCGGTAACCCATTACAGAACGTGCTGGGAAGCCTGGGCGGCCTGCAATCCTCAATCCAAACCGAGTGGAAAAAGCAGGAAAAAGATTTCCAGCAGTTTGGCAAAGATGTTTGTAGCCGCGTTGTGACTCTGGAAGATAGCCGCAAAGCCCTGGTCGGGAATTTAAAATAATCCTCTATTTTAAGACGGCATAATACTTTTTTATGCCGTTTAATTCTTCGTTTTGTTACCTGCCTCTAACTTTGTAGATCTCCAAAATATATTCACGTTGTAAATTGTTTAACGTCAAATTTCCCATACAGAGCTAAGGGATAATGCGTAGCGTTCACGTAACTGGAGGAATGAAATGGAGTTTTTCAAAAAGACGGCACTTGCCGCACTGGTTATGGGTTTTAGTGGTGCAGCATTGGCATTACCCAATATCACCATTTTAGCAACCGGCGGGACCATTGCCGGTGGTGGTGACTCCGCAACCAAATCTAACTACACAGCGGGTAAAGTTGGCGTAGAAAATCTGGTTAATGCGGTGCCGCAACTGAAGGACATTGCGAACGTTAAAGGCGAGCAGGTAGTGAATATTGGCTCCCAGGACATGAACGATGATGTCTGGCTGACACTGGCGAAAAAAATTAACACCGACTGCGATAAAACTGACGGCTTCGTCATTACCCACGGTACCGACACGATGGAAGAAACCGCTTACTTCCTCGACCTGACGGTGAAATGCGACAAACCGGTGGTGATGGTCGGTGCAATGCGCCCGTCCACGTCTATGAGCGCAGACGGTCCATTCAACCTGTATAACGCGGTAGTGACTGCAGCTGATAAAGCCTCCGCTAATCGTGGCGTACTGGTAGTGATGAACGACACCGTGCTTGATGGCCGTGATGTCACCAAAACCAACACCACCGATGTAGCGACCTTCAAGTCTGTTAACTACGGTCCTCTGGGTTACATTCACAACGGTAAGATTGACTACCAACGTACCCCGGCACGTAAGCACACCAGCGACACGCCGTTCGATGTCTCTAAGCTGAATGAACTGCCGAAAGTCGGCATTGTTTATAACTACGCTAACGCATCCGATCTTCCGGCTAAAGCACTGGTAGATGCGGGCTATGATGGCATCGTTAGCGCTGGCGTGGGTAACGGCAACCTGTATAAAACCGTATTTGACACCCTTGCAACCGCTGCGAAAAACGGCACTGCAGTAGTGCGTTCTTCCCGCGTACCGACGGGCGCTACCACTCAGGATGCCGAAGTGGATGATGCGAAATACGGCTTCGTCGCCTCCGGCATGTTGAACCCGCAAAAAGCGCGCGTTCTGCTGCAACTGGCTCTGACGCAAACTAAAGATCCGCAGCAGATCCAGCAGATCTTCAATCAGTACTAATCACTTCGCCCCGGTATCGTGCCGGGGCTTATTCACTTCAGACTCACGTCCATTGCCAATTTTTATTACCCTAATGATAATCACCGGAATAAATTATTCCGCGCGAGGGTTTTCGGGTGAAAAAGCAATGGATTGTTGGTACGGCGCTGTTTATGTTGATGACTGGTAATGTCTGGGCAGATGGTGAACCGCCAACTGAAAATATCTTAAAAGATCAATTCAAAAAGCAGTATCACGGCATTCTCAAGCTTGATGCTATCACCTTAAAAAATCTTGATGCTAAGGGTAATCAGGCCACCTGGTCAGCGGAAGGCGATGTCTCTTCCAGTGACGATCTCTATACCTGGGTCGGTCAGTTGGCAGATTACGAGCTGCTCGAACAGACCTGGACGAAAGATAAACCGGTAAAATTCTCGGCGATGTTAACCAGTAAAGGAACGCCCGCGTCTGGCTGGTCGGTGAACTTTTACTCTTTTCAGGCGGCAGCCAGCGATCGTGGGCGGGTGGTTGACGATATCAAAACGAATAATAAATATCTGATCGTGAATAGCGAAGATTTCAATTATCGCTTTAGTCAGCTTGAGTCTGCGTTGAATAACCAGAATAACTCGATTCCTGCACTGAAAAAGGATGTAAAAGCGCTTGATAAGCAAATGGTGGCGGCGCAGAAAGCAGCGGATGCATATTGGGGAAAAGATGCAAACGGTAAGCAAATGACCCGCGAAGACGCCTTTAAAAAAATTCACCAACAGCGTGATGATTTTAATAAACAGAACGATAGCGAGGCGTTCGCGGTTAAATATGACAAAGAGGTTTATCAACCGGCGATTGCGGCATGTCATAAACAGAGTGAAGAGTGTTATGAAGTGCCGATTCAGCAGAAGCGAGATTTCGATATCAACGAACAACGGCGACAGACTTTTCTGCAATCACAAAAACTTAGCCGTAAATTGCAGGATGACTGGATAACGCTCGAGAAAGGGCAATATCCGTTAACGATGAAAGTTTCAGAAATAAACAGTAAAAAAGTCGCGATTTTGATGAAAATTGACGATA
>ENA-UEQB01002577-UEQB01002577.1-human-gut-metagenome-genome-assembly--contig:-NODE-2577-length-12779-cov-2.461345_pt1 | contig 12779 bp, 14 predicted proteins | sample MGYA00242901_ERZ507918 | MGnify/ENA primary metagenome ERZ507918 (study PRJEB26167, sample SAMN06115405) | human gut metagenome | host: Homo sapiens | place: China:Sichuan | collected 2016-04-06... | reverse complement strand
CCCAGGAGAAAGGCCCTGGCTCCGGCCCGGCTGCACCCCAGCAGCCGGGCCAGAGGACCCAGAGCCGGGGACGCCCCGGCGTCCAGTGCCGTCAGTAGGCCCGACACCGCCAGAAATGGAAACAGCGCCGGGATCACCGACCCGGCGCACAGGGCCAGCCCATCCCGGACGGCCTGGGCTGCTTCCGCCGACCGGGCCAGCAGAAGCCCAAGAGCCGCCAGGCATCCCCAGGCCGCCAGCCTTCCCTTCATATCCCTCACCTCCATGGCCACTGTATGCGCCCCGGCGGTGGGACTTGCAAGTTTTTCCGGCGGCGCGCATAGGGTTTACGGAATCGGGAGAAAGGCGGTGGCGCGGCATGGACAGAGGGTGGCTGACCCGGGCGGGCCAGGCGGCTATGGAGCGGCTGGACCTGCCGGGGGATATCCCGGCGGGGGTGCCGCATATGGAGCTGATAGGCGAGCGGGAGTTTTTCATGTGCCGGCACCGGGGGGTGCTGTCCTACAGCACGGAAACCGTGGAGATCGGCGGCGGGAGCCTGACGGTGCGGGTGATCGGCACGGAGCTGCAGCTGGTGGCCATGACGGAGGAGGAGCTGCGGCTGCGGGGCCGCATCGCCGCGGTGGAGCTGCGGCCGGGAGGCGGCCATGTATAAGGCGGCGGTGAACTTCCTGCGGGGCCAGGTGCTGGTCCATATCGAAAGCGGCTGCCCGGAGCGGGTGGTGAACCTGTGCGCCGGGGCGGAGGTGCCCTTCTGGGACGTGCAGTGGCTCTCGCCGGTGGAGCTGACCCTGCGCACCACCCGGCGGGGACTGGCGCAGGTGCGCCGGGCGGCGGAGCAGGTGGGGGCCTCGGCCACGGTGCGGCGGGAGCAGGGGGCGCCCCTGCTGGCCCGGCGGCTGCGGCGGCGGTATGTGCTGCTGGCGGCGGCGCTGCTGACGGTGCTGCTGGTGGTGGAGGGGAACTTCACCATCTGGGAATTTCAGGTCAGCGGCAACGAGACGGTGTCGGACGAGGCCGTCTTACGGGCATTGGAGGATTACGGCATCACTATCGGCACCCGGAGCCTGGACATCGACCAGAAGGACATGCGCAACCATGTGCTGCTGGAGCTGGAGGACGTGGTGTGGCTGGCGGTGAACGTCCGGGGCTGCGTGGCCCGGGTGCAGGTGGTGGAGCGGGTCCGGGGGCAGGACATGGTGGAGGACGGCCCGGCCGGGGCTTGTGACCCGGGTGGAGGCCCTGGGAGGCCAGGCCGCCGTGGTCCCCGGGGACACCGTGACCCAGGGACAGCTGCTGATCTCCGGGGCGGTGGACCTGGACAACGGGGGGCTGCGGTGGCAGCACGGCATGGGCCGGGTGTGGGCCAGGACCTGGTACGAGCTGACGGCCCAGGTGCCCCTGACGGTGCGGCAGAGGGGGGTCCCCCTGTCCTCCCGGACCCGGTATGCCCTGGATATCGGCAAAAAGCGGATAAAATTATACGCAAAGGGTAGCACATTGGGGGGCGACTGTGATAAAATAACCCAGTATAGGCCCGTGTGCCTGCCCTGGGGCCTGCGCCTGCCCATCACGGTGGCGGCGGAGACGGTGACGGCCTATGGCCCGTCCACGGACCTCCGCCGCAGCGCCGGAGAGGCCCGGCAGGAGGGCGAGACCCTGCTGCGCCGACAGCTGGAGGAGCTGCTGGGAGATACCGGCACGGCGGAGAACGTCCGCATCGACGCTGTGGAGCAGGGACAGTGGCTGCTGGTGACCCTGCGGGCGGAGTGCCTGGAGGAGATCGGCCGGGAGGTCCCGCTGACCAAGGAATAAATTTTTCAAGATACAAGGGGAGGAATGCCCAATGGAACAGCGCATCGGAATCGAGCGCATGGAGGAGGCCATCAACCTGTTTGGCTCCTTTGACGAAAACATCCGCCTGCTGGAATCGGAATTTCAGGTGACGGTGGTGAACCGGGGCGGCGAGCTGGTGATCTCCGGTGAGCCGGAGAACGTCATGCTGGCGGAGAAGGCGGTGCAGGCCCTGCTGACCCTGTCCGCCAAGGGCGAGAGCATCAGCGAGCAGCACGTCCGGTATGTGGTGGGCCTGTGCCGCAGCGGCCAGTCCGAGCGCATCGGCGAGCTGACCCAGGACGTGATCTGCATCACGTCCAAGGGCCGCCCGGTGAAGCCCAAGACCATCGGCCAGAAGCAGTATGTGGACGCCATCATGCAGGACACCGTCACCATCGGCGTGGGCCCCGCCGGAACCGGCAAGACCTATCTGGCGGTGGCGGCGGCGGTGGCCGCCTTCCGGGACAAGCAGGTCAACCGCATCATCCTGACCCGCCCCGCCGTGGAGGCTGGGGAGCGGCTGGGCTTCCTGCCGGGGGATTTGCAAAGCAAGGTGGACCCCTATCTGCGGCCGTTGTACGACGCCCTGTTTGACATGCTGGGGGCGGAGACGTATCAGAAATATCTGGAGCGGGGCAACATCGAGGTAGCCCCTCTGGCCTATATGCGGGGCCGGACCCTGGACGACAGCTTCATCATCCTGGACGAGGCCCAGAACACCAGCCGGGAGCAGATGAAGATGTTCCTGACCCGGCTGGGCTTCGGCTCCAAGGTGGTCATCACCGGCGACATCACCCAGATCGACCTGCCCGGGGACAAGCCCAGCGGCCTGAAGGAGGCCATGAAGGTCCTGAAGGGGGTGGAGGGCGTGTCCATCTGCCAGCTGGGCAAGGCCGACGTGGTGCGGCATGTGATGGTTCAGCGCATTATTGAGGCCTATGCCCGGTTTGAGGAGAAAAAGAGATGAGAAAGACCCACTATATCCCCGTTACCGCCGACGTGCCCGGGGCCGCCGGCGACGCCAACTGCGCCCTGATCCGCCGCACCATCCGCACGGCCCTGGCGGCGGAGGGGGTCACGGCCCCCTGCGAGGTGGACGTGCTGCTGACCGACGACGACGGCATCCACCGCATCAACCTGGATATGCGGCAGGTGGACCGGCCCACGGACGTGCTGAGCTTTCCGGAATTTGACCTGGCCCCCGGGGAGCACCCGGGGCCGGAGGACGCCGACCCCGGCACGGGACTGATCCCTCTGGGGGACATGGTGCTGTCCATGGAGCGGGTGTCGGCCCAGGCCAAGGAATTTGGCCACTCTAAGCGGCGGGAGCTGGCGTACCTGGTGACCCACTCGGTGCTGCATCTGCTGGGCTATGACCACCTGGACGAGGGGCCTATGAAGGCGCAGATGCGGGCCCGGGAGGAGGCCGTCATGGCCCTGCTGGGCCTGGAGCGGTGATACACGATCAAAGGAGATTTGCCATGAAGATACGGAACCTGTGCGCCCTGCTGCTGGCGCTGATGCTGCTGGCCCTGGCGGGCTGCGGCCAAAAGGAGCAGCCCACCCAGCCGGAGAACCCGGACGTCCCCCAGGAGGAGGCGGCGGCGCCGGTGCGGCTGGTGTGCAGCAACGGCTCCACCACCCTGCGCTTCAGCCGGGAGGAGAACGGACACTGGCTGTGGGCCGATGACAAGACCTTCCCCCTGGACGAGAGCTATGCCCTGACCCTGCTGGAGACGGTGCAGGGCATTGAGCACCTGTCTCCGGTCACCAACTCCGCCCAGCTGGCGGATTACGGCCTGGAGAGCAGTGCCAAGTACGTCACCCTTACCGACAGCAAGGGCGAGTCCGTCACCTATCGTCTGGGCAGCGAGTCCGACGGCAGTGTGTACGTCTATCGGGAGGGGGCCGAGGCCACGGTGTACGCCGTGCCGGACCTGCTGGGTCAGATCGACCGCAGCATCTATGACATGATGGCCCTGCCGGAGCTTCCGCAGCTGACGGCGGAGAATGTCACTTCCCTGACCGTCACCGCCGGAGAGAGCACCCTGACCCTGACTCCTGCGGAGGGGGCCTGGACCGCCGATGGCCGGGATGTAACGGATCAGCTGGCAGACCTGACTGCCTGGCTGGGGGATATGCACCTGGCGGCCTGCGTGGACTGGCGGCCCAGCGCCGGGGCGGCGGCCCTGTGCGGGCTGGATCAGCCGGGTGCAGTTCTGACGGCGGAGTATACCCATAACGGGGTGCAGCACAGCTTCACCCTGACGGTAGGCGGTCAGCGGGGCGCAGGCTACTGCGTCACCGTTTCCGATGACGACACCATTTATCTGATGAGCGCGGAGGCCCTGGCCCCGCTGCTGGCCCTGGCCCAGACGGGCCTGGCATAAAGAAGGAGGCGCCCCATGCGGCTGCTTGTGATCGAGGATGAAAAGCGCCTGGCCCGGAACCTGGCGGAGCTGCTGCGGCGGCAGGGGTACACCGTGGACGTCAGCAGCGACGGCGTGTCCGGCTATGACAATGCATCCACGGACCTGTATGACCTGATCCTGCTGGACGCTATGCTGCCGGGGATGGACGGGTTCACCCTGCTGCGGAAGCTGCGCGCCGGGGGCCACGCCGTGCCGGTGCTGATGCTGACGGCCCGCAGCGACCTGTCCGACCGGGTCCAGGGACTGGACTGCGGGGCGGACTATTATCTCACCAAGCCCTTTGAGCCGGAGGAGCTGCTGGCCTGCGTGCGCTCCCTGCTGCGGCGGGGCGGCGGCGACGCCCGGACCGACGACGCCATCACCTTCGGGGATCTGCGGCTGGAGCCGGGGACCTTTCAGCTGTCCTGCGGGGAGCGGTCCCTGCGGCTGAGCCGCCGGGAATACGACATGCTGGAGCTGCTGCTGCGCAGCCAGGGCCGGGTGGTGCCCAAGGAGCAGCTGCTGCTGAAGGTGTGGGGCTATGACTCCGACGCCGAGGACAACAACGTCGCGGTGCATAACAGCTTCCTGCGGCGGAAGCTGGCCCATCTGCGCGCCGCCGTCACCATCCGCACCCGGCGGATGGTGGGGTATTTCCTGGAGGTGGAGGCATGATCCGCCGCCTTCGCTGGAAGATCGTGGCCATCAACATGGCCATGGTGACGGCGGTGCTGCTGGCGGTGTTCGTGGGGGTGCTGGTGTCCAGCCGGGCCGCCGTGGAGCGCACCGTGAACCAGCGGCTCATGCAGGTGGTCCAGACCGGGCGGTATGACGCCTCCCTGCCCGGGGAGGGGTCCGCCGCCCCCTGCTTTGTGGCGGACGTGTACCCCAGCGGCACCGTGCGCCTGTCCGGCAGCAGCTATTACCGGCTGGATGACCAGGATGCCATTGTGGAAATCGTCACCGCCTGCCTGGAGCAGGGGGATTCCTCCGGCATCCTGCGAAGCTATCATCTGCGGTATCTCCGGGCCGACGGCCCCCTGTATACCCGCATTGCCTTCACCGACGCCGCCCAGGAGGACGCCACCCTCCGGGCGGTGGTGAAAATGTGCCTGCTGGTGGGGGCGGCGGCCCTGGCGGTGCTGCTGGGGTGCAGCTATCTGCTGGCGGGACTGGCCGCCCGGCCGGTGGCCCGGTCCCTGGACCAGCAGCGCCGGTTCCTGTCCGACGCGTCCCATGAGCTGAAAACGCCCCTGACGGTGATCCTGTCCTCGGCGGACCTGATGCAGCAGACGGCGGTCCAGCCGGACCAGCAGCCGTATGTGGACAACATCCGCTGGTCCGGCCGGCGGATGAAGCGGCTGGTGGAGGATATGCTGACCCTGTCCCGGGCCGACGACGGGCGGCTGAAGGCCGCCATGGTCCCGGTGGACCTGTCCGATGCCGTGGTGGACACGGCGCTGCGGTTCGAGCCGGTGGCCTTCGAGGCCGGGCGGCAGCTGAGCTATGACATCGACGAGGGCATCACCGTTACCGGCAGCCGGGACCAGCTGCAGCAGGTGGCGGGGGTCCTGCTGGACAACGCCATCAAATACGCCTCCCAGGGGGCCGGGGTGTACATGACCCTGACCCAGGCGGAGCGAAAGGCCGTGCTGACGGTGGAAAACGGCGGCCCGCCGATCCCGCCGGAGGTGCTGCCCCATCTGTTCGACCGGTTTTACCGGGCCGACGGCAGCCGCACCCAGGGGGGCTTCGGCCTGGGGCTGTCCATCGCCCAGGCCATCGTCCGGGAGCATAAGGGAACCATCCGCTGCGAAAGCGACCGGCGCTCCACCCGATTCATCGTGACCCTGCCTGCGGGCGGGAAGAAATAATCGCGCAAAAGAAGGGAATCTCATGTTTGATCTGATCATCCGGGGCGGAACCGTCTATGACGGTTCCGGCCGCCCCGGCATCCAGGCGGACGTGGCGGTGTCCGGCGGTAAAATCGCCGCCGTGGAGCCGCTGCCCGCCGCCCGGGCCGCCCGGGTCATCGACGCCCGGGGCAGGTGGGTGACCCCGGGCTTCATCGACATCCACCGCCACGCCGATGCCGCGGCCTTCCGGCCGGGCTTCGGGGAGCTGGAGCTGCGGCAGGGGCTCACCACCATCGTTAACGGCAACTGCGGCCTATCCTGCGCCCCAGTGGGGCCGGAGAACCTGCCGGCCATCACCTCGTATCTGGAGCCCATCTGCGGCCGGGTGCCGCCGGAGGCGGCCCGGGAGACCCTGGCGGAGTATTTCGCCGCCCAGCCCGCAGCCCCCCTGCACACGGGGATGCTGGCGGGAGCCGGCACCATCCGGGCCAGCGTGGCCGGGTATCAGGTGCAGCGCCTGGAGCCGGAGCACTACGCCGCCATTCACCGGCGGCTGGAGGGGGCTTTGGCCGACGGGGCCCTGGGCGTGTCCCTGGGCCTGGGCTATGCGCCGGAGTGCTTCTATACCACCGACGAGCTGATCCGGGCCCTGGCCCCCCTGGCGGGGCAGAGCATCCCCATCACCGTGCACATGCGCCAGGAGGGCGGCGGCGTGGTGGAGGCCGCCCGGGAGATGGTGGGGGTGGCCCGGGCCCTGAAGGCCCCGGTGCATATCTCCCACCTGAAGGCCATGGGCCGGGACAACTGGAACCGCAAGATCCCCCAGGTGCTGGCTCTGCTGGACCGGGCCAGGCAGGAGGGGCTGGACCTGTCCTGCGACGTGTATCCCTACACCGCCGGGTCCACCCAGCTGCTGCACATCCTGCCGCCGGAGTTTCTGGCCGGGGGCATGGAGGCCATTGTCCGCCGCCTGGGGGACCCGGACCAGCGGAAGCTGCTGGCCCGGCGCATCGAAAGCGGCGATGGCTTTGACGACATCGCCAAGCTGGCGGGCTGGGACGGCATTTTTCTCACCAGTCTCCACTGCCCGGAGGATCACCCCTATCAGGGCATGAGCCTGCAGCAGATCGCGGAGCTGACCGGCCAGGACCCCCTGACCTGCTGCTGCGACCTGCTGGTGCGGGAGCAGGGGGAGATCACCATGATCGACTTCATGGCCCACGAGGAGGACATCGCCGCCATTCTGCAAGATCCCTTCTCCAACCTGATCTCCGACTCCACCTATCCCACGGAGGGCCAGCCCCATCCCCGGGTATACGGCACCTTTGTCCACCTGCTGACCCGGTTCGTCCGGGAGCGGGGGGACCTGACGCCGGAGGCGGCCATCCACAAGATGACGGGCCGCCCGGCGGCGGTGCTGGGCATGAAGGACCGGGGTGTGCTGACCCCCGGGGCCCAGGCGGATATCAACGTGTTCGCCCCGGAGGACCTGCGGGAGCCGGGGACGTATCAGGACCCCTGCCGCATGGCGGAGGGGCTGGACACCGTGCTGGTGGCCGGACAGCCGGTCATCGACGGCGGCCAATACACCGGCGTCATGGCCGGGCAGATCGTCAGAAGGAGCTAAGCATGCTGGAGCAGATCATCGACATTGTGCGCCGGGCGGGGGACATGGTCCTCTCCGCCCACGACATTCAGAACGTCACCCGGGAGAAGCACGGCCCGGCGGACCTGGTGACCCAATATGACGAGGCCGTGCAGGTGTTTTTGCGGCAGGAGCTGCTGAAGCTGCTGCCGGAGGCGGAGTTTTTCGGCGAGGAGGGGGAGCGGCCCGCTCTGACCCACCCCTGGATTTTTGTGGTGGACCCCATCGACGGCACCACCAATTTCACCCGCCGCATGAATTGCAGCAGCGTGTCCGTGGCCCTGGTCCACAACGGGCAGGCGGAGTACGGCGTGGTGTATAACCCCTTTGTGGGCGAGCTGTTCGCCGCTCAAAGGGGCTGCGGGGCCACCCTCAACGGCGCGCCCATCCGCGCCAGCTCCCGGGATGCCGCCCACGCCATTGTGGCCTGCGGCTCCACCATCTATGACCGCAGCTATACCGACCGGCACTTTGCCATCCTGCGGCACCTGTATGACCGGTGCCTGGACTACCGGCGGTTTGCCTCAGCGGCCCTGGACTGCTGCATGGTGGCCTGCGGCCGGGCGGAGATCTTCTTCGAGTGCCGACTGTCTCCCTGGGACTATGCCGCCGGGTCTTTGATCGCCCAGGAGGCCGGAGGTGTCGCCGTCCGGCTGGACGGCTCCTTCCTGGACCCCCTGCGCCCGGGCTCGGTGTTCATCACCAACGCCGCCTGTCGGGAAATGCGGCAGGGCCTGCCGGAATAAGAAAAAAATCTCAAAGGGCTTTGGCCCTTTGAGATTTTTTTATGGAATTCAGTTCTTCTCCTGGCCATACAGGGCCGCTTTGAAATAGGTGGCCCGGACGATCTCCTCCACGTTGTCCTGGCGGCGGCTGCGCAGGGTCTCGAACAGGTCGCTGTGGGCCTCCAGCAGCTCCTCGCCCCGGCCGGTGTTGATCATGGTGCTGACCGTTTCATACCGGACGGCGTGGGTCAGGGTGCGCACCACCCGGCTGATCTTGTCGGCCAGGGGGTTCTTTCCCATCTGGGACACCATGTCGTGGAACTGGTTGTCCACGGCGAAAAAGCGCTCCACCTTGTCCTGGCCATCGCCGCGGACGATGCCGCGCATCTGGTCCAGGAGCTGCTCCAGCACCCGGCCGTCCTCCTCATTATACTTGGCGCTGGCCAGGCGCATGATGCCGGCCTCCACCATCTCGCGCAGCTCCATCAGGTTGTCAAAGGAGTCCTGGTTCAGGATCATGCCATAGATCATGGGGTCGATCATGCTCTCCTGAAAGCCGCTGCAAACGAAGGTCCCCTCGGAGCGCTTGCTCTCCAGCACGCCCAGATAGGTGAGAATTTTGATGGCCTCCCGCACGGAGCTGCGGGCCACGCCCATGGAGGCGGCCAGCTCCGGCTCCGGCGGAATGCGGTCTCCGGGCTTGAGCTGCTTATTGCGCATGGCATCGGTCAGGCAGTTGATAACGCTCTGCACCACCGACTCCTTCTTCAGATTTTTCACATAGCCGGGGGTATCACTCATATAAATCGCTCCTTTATGGGACTGTTAACTCTATAACATATGTATAACATAGTACAAAGTTTGAATACCGTCAAGTAAAAGTTTCACCAAGACATCAAAACGCGCAGCGGACGGCAGACAAAAGCTGCCGTCCGCTGCTTTCGGAGGGGAAAAGGGTAAAAGAAGATGTGTTTGACTGTGTAATTTTTGTCAGCGGCCCAGATAGATGGACTGCTTGGCCAGCACCAGCTGCAGCATCAGGTCGTTGCAGGGAGTGGCGATGCCGTGCTCCCGGCCCAGGCGGCACACAGCGCCTGTGATGATGCGGATCTCGGTCTCCCGGTGATGGGTCACGTCCTGCACCATGGAGCTGATGGTCTCGTCGGTCATGCGGGACACCTCATAGGCGTGCTCCAGCTCGGCGTCGTGGTCTAGGGTGCAGCCGCAGGCGTTGGCCACGGTGATGGCCTCCTCCACCAGCATCCGGGCGGCCTCGTGGGCATACTGGTTGCCGTCCACAAAGCCGTTCTTGGTCTCCAGCAGGGCGCTCATGCCGTTGATGGCCACGTTGGCCAGCAGCTTGTGCCAGATGGCGTTCATGACGTTCTCGTGGACGCAGACCTCCAGGCCGGCCTCGCGCAGGGCCTCGGCCATACGCTCCACGTTCTCCTTGGGGGCCTTCAGGGAGCCCATGTTGGTCACGCCGGTGCCGGTGTGCTTCACATGGCCGGGCTCCATGGGGGTGGCGCCGAAGGCGGTGTTGCCGATGATGATCTGCTCCTCGGGAACCACCTTGGCAATCTCGTCATAGTTGCCCAGGCCGTTCTGCAGGCACAGGATCATGGTGTGCCGGTCGATCATGGGCAGAGCGTTGCGCACGGCGGCCTCCAGATACTGATAGTGCACGAACACGATCAGCAGGTCCACCACGCCGATCTCCTTGGGGTCGGTGGTGGCCATGGCCGGGCGGAAGGACACGGTCTCGCCGGTGCCGCTGCCGGGGGCGCACTCGTCCAGGAGAATGCCGTTCTTCTTGATGGATTCAATCACCGGGGCATAGGTATCCAGCACGCAGACCTCATGCTTCCGGGACAGATAGCTTGCATAGCAGCTGCCGATGGCGCCGCAGCCAACAAAACCGATTCTCATAATGATAACCTCCTGATTTTTCCGATGTTAGGCGTTCATGCTCTCGGCGATGGCCACGATGTCCTCAACGGTCACGCCGTTCATGGCCAGCAGGCGCTCATAGGGGGCGGACTGACCGAACTGATCCCGGATACCAACGCGCTTGACCAGGCCCTTGCCCATCTCGGCGGCTACCTCGCACACGGCGGAGCCCAGGCCGTTGATGATGTTGTGGTCCTCCACGGTGATGACCTTGCCGATGTCGTTGATGGCGGCGGTGACGGCCTCCACGTCCAGGGGCTTGATGGTGTGCATATCCAGCACGCGGGCGGAGATGCCCTTACCGGCCAGGACCTTGGCGGCCTCGATGGCCAGGCACACGGTGTCGCCGTTGGCGATGATGGCCACATCCTTGCCGTCCTTCAGCAGGTTGGCCTTGCCAATCTCAAAGGTGGTGTTCTCGTCATAGATGACGGGGATCGCGTCACGGGTAAAGCGCAGGTAGCAGGGGCCATTCATCTCCGCCGCCGCGGCCACCAGCTTGCGGGCGGACCAGTAGTCAGCCGGCATAATAACCGTCATGTTGGGCAGGGTGCGCAGAACACCCATATCCTCGATACACTGATGGGAAGCGCCGTCATTGGCGGGGGTAACGCCGCCGTGAGAGCAGGCAATCTTCACATTCAGGTTGGGATAGCAGATCTCCTGACGGATCTGCTCGCACATACGCAGGGAGCCGAACACGGCGTAGGTGACCACGAAGGGGACCTTGCCGCAGGTGGCAAGACCCGCAGCCAGGCCTGCGCCGTTCTGCTCGGCGATGCCCACGTTCAAATACTGCTGGGGCAGCTCCTTGCGGAAGTCGCCGGTCTTGCAGCTCTTGCCGATATCAATATCCACCACCAGAATGTCAGGGTTTTCCTTGCCCAGGGCCACGATCTCCTTGCCGAAGCCTTCGCGGGTAGCGATCTTTTTCTTTTCGCTCATTGCTCTTTCCTCCTTGCTTAGTGGATCAGCTGGGCTTCCAGCTCAGCCATGGCCTGCTTATACTGCTCATCGTTGGGGGCAACGCCGTGCCAGCCGCACTGGTTTTCCATGAAGGAAACGCCCTTGCCCTTGACGGTGTGGGCATACAGGCACTTGGGCTTGCCGTTCTGGGAGGCATAGCACTTGTCGATGGAGGCGGTGATCTCCTCCATGCTGTGGCCGTCGAGCTCCAGGACCTCCCAGCCGAAGGCGCGGAACTTCTCGCCCAGGTCGCCGTTGGGCATGATCTCGTCGCAGGTGCCGTCCAGCTGCAGGTTGTTGTTATCCACGAAAACGATCAGGTTGTCCAGACCGTACTTGTGAGCGGTGTTGGCAGCCTCCCAGAGGGCCTCGCAGCTCTGGCCCTCCTGACACTCGCCGTCGCCCAGCAGCGTAAACACCTTGGTGTCCTTGCCCTGCACCTTGGCGCCCAGCGCCATACCCACGGCAATAGAGCAGCCCTGACCCAGGGAGCCGGTGGAGATGTCGATGCCGGGGCAGCGGTTCATGGAGGGGTGACCCTGAAGCATGGAGCCCTCCTTGCGCAGGGTGTCCAGCACGGACTCGGGGAAGAAGCCCACGGTAGCCAGGCAGGCATACTGGATGGGGCAGACATGGCCCTTGGAGAGCACCATGCGGTCCCGATCCTCCCAGCGGGGGTTCTTGGGGTCCAGGTTCATGTATTTGAAGTAGCAGGCGGTGACAAAATCTGCCGCAGACAGGGATCCGCCGGGATGACCGGACTGGGCCTTGTAGATCATGTCGATGACCTTCATACGCATCTGCGTGGCGGTGTTTTTCAGCTCTTGCATGGAGATATCTTTCACAAAAATCACCTCATTGAAAATTTTCGGAATGTTCGGATTTGTTTAATGTCGGACAAATGACAATTACAGTATAGCGCTTTGTCTGACAAAGTCAAGACCTTTTTTGGATTTTTCTCTTTTGTCTAATTCTTTGCATGTTTTTTTTGTAAACTGACCGAAACATGACCGAATGTGGCGCGGCGGATTAAGAAACTGCAGCACCGGGCGGAACAGGTCCTGCAAGGCAGCCGCGTCAAAGTCCGGCATCAGATTGAGCACCAGCCGATAATCGCGAAATGCTTCCTGTATGCTGCGCCCTGCCTGCTTCTGTGGTTTGACAAGCGCCGATAAGTTCATTACACAGATACCGGACAAGCCGTCTGTGCGAAACTGTACCTCCCCGGCTTCCTGCCCGCAAAGTCTGCCGCCGCAATACAGCGCGACTGCCGCCTTGACACGCACACCTTTCAGTAGAGACACATCCTCGACCGTCTCGATGCCCGTCAGCGCCGGCACCGGCGTCACGATCCTGTGTCCGAGCGTTCGCGCAAACCGATAGCCGTCCC
>ENA-UEQB01002564-UEQB01002564.1-human-gut-metagenome-genome-assembly--contig:-NODE-2564-length-12831-cov-41.851576_pt1 | contig 12831 bp, 9 predicted proteins | sample MGYA00242901_ERZ507918 | MGnify/ENA primary metagenome ERZ507918 (study PRJEB26167, sample SAMN06115405) | human gut metagenome | host: Homo sapiens | place: China:Sichuan | collected 2016-04-06... | reverse complement strand
GGATTTTACCGTTTCCAACTGCTGATTTAACCGCTCAATTTCTTTTTGCTTCTGCTCAACCTGGGTTTTAAGCGAAGCTGCGGTTTTTTCGCTGGCGGCGGCTTTTTCTTCATTTTCAGCACGCTGTACCTTTGCCAGAGCCATATCTTCGGTATCTTCCGCATTAACCTCCATGGTTTCCGATATTTCTCCCGTGGTATAGGTTCCAGTTTCAGCTTCGGTTGTCTTTTCTTCAACAACGGTTTCTTCTTCATAGGTCGTTGTTTCGGTCATTTGCGAGGTTTGTTCATCCAATTTGCGGTCAAGCTTGGCTTTTTCAGCCTGAAAATCTATCGGCTCAGAAGCGTTTGCGTTAACGGTGAAGGCCTGACGGCGCCCCGAATTAGGATACTGGGCACCAAAATACAGCGTCTGCGATAAACTGTATTTGACGGGCTGGTAAGCCGAATTATCACTGAACGGACGACGGAAAAGCGTTTTTTTCTGTCCGCTGCCGGTGCCTACCGTCGGCAGTGCGGCGGCGCCGTTTTCAGGATAGAGGCTGACTGAGCCGTCGTTATTGCTGTTGGTTTCAACCGGCATCAGCTTCTGGCGGGAAGCGGCTTCCGCTTCGGCGGCGCTTTGCTGTTCCGCCCGATATTTCAGTTGTTTTATTTCGTCTTGATAGTCGGCAACGGCTTTATCGGCATCAAACAGGGCTTTTTTCTCCGTTGTCGCATTTCTTTTAACGGAATAGACCTTTTCCGTTTTTTCCGGCGAAACCTCGTAAGTTTCTTCATTATAGTCAATATCGGTTTTGCGCAGCATATTGTCTTCATCATCGCCGCGGCGTTCTTCCAAATCGACAATCAAACTTTCCTTGACTTCGACACCGGTATCGGCGGTCAGTTTATTCTGTCGGGCGCTGTTCAGCTGTTCACTGTAGTCGGACAGCAACGTCGAGGCCCGTTCCATTTGCGTTTCCAGCGTTTTCCGGCGGCTTTCCAGCGGCTGCATCTTAGCGGCTTTGCTTTGCTGCGCCTGTTGCAGCAATTTATCGCGGCTGCTTTCCAGATCTTTCATTACCGAAGCCGGATCCGAACTTTGTTCTTCACTCTTTAACATTCCGGCCAGTTTATCAAGTCCGGCGCGGTTATTGGCACGCTCTTCTTCATCGTCAACAAGCAAATCGTTTAAAGGATAGGCAATATCGACGATAACGCTGCTGACGTCAAGCTGATGCAGATAATCTTTGACATTCTCATACTTGCCGTCAAGATACTGAGTATAAAAATTAATCTGGTCATTCCAGACGGGAAACTTCGTGCTCGGCATTCCCCATTGCGGCGATGCTTCATATTGATCCTGCGCCAAAAGCTGCGCCGCTTCGGCACCGATGTTAAAGGAAATCATCTGCGATTCACGGGTAGCCTTTTCAGCGGCAGCCGTCTGTTCCGGATTTGCCAAACTGGCCATATCCTGCTTTTCCAGATCGGCTTTAATGGTTTCCATGCTGTTGACATCGTCAATATCAATATCGGAGTTAATATCAATTGTTCCCAGTTCGTCGGTGTCAATCGGCAGCGATTCCTCCGACTTGGCAACTTCAAAAGCCTTAACGGCCCAGCCGGAAATTCCCCGGCGGGCATCATAGTCATTTATCGCCGCATCGGCAATGCTGCCTTTCCAAACCTGTTCAGGGTCGGGATAATAGCGTTTCAGGTATTGAATTGAACATTGGTCGGCAGCGGCAACGGCATCCAGAGCCTTCTGATGCAGCTGTTTATATTGCTCATAGTTTTCAAATATTCCGCGATAGCTGTCGAGTGCCTGAAGCAGATTATGAACGTCCAGTGCATCCTGCGCTTTTTCGTAAAGCGGGGCAATTTTATCAAGTTCAAGAACTTTTTCCTCATTCCCGGCAAAAGGCGAGGCAATCAGCGGTTCGGAAGCATCTTCAAAACTGACAGTGCCGTATAAGGAAGGATCATAAACATATTCTTCGTCATCATCCTCCTCTTCAACATCGGCTGCCGCCGCTTCATTTTCGGTTTTTAATTTGAAATCAGCCTGCGTTATCATTCCCAATTGGCCGAAAGCCAGCGTTTCACTGGTTGAGACTACGCCGAGAGAAGCCGTTTTTATCGGTTCATCACGCCACAAAGACGAGGTTTTAGCGGCCTCTTTGGCTGCTTTTTCTTTAGCTTTACGCTCCTTTTTGGAGACATAGGGCGCAGGTTTTACCTGTTCACGAAGCATCAGCGCCGCTTCGTACTGGGCTTTCATCGCCGTTACTTCCTGCGTAATTTTAAGAATGCTGTCCATGGTTTCGTAAGCATTAAAGGCGTTTTTGCGGGCGCCGTTCTCGTCATCGCCGCTTTCGGCACCGTCACCGCCGCCACCGCTGAACGTAGCGCTCAGCGATTCAACCTGAACCGCCAAATTAGGCATTTCCTGCTCAAGCAGACGCACCGAAGTATAAATTTCAATAACAGTATCCTGATAAAATTCTTCGGCTTTTTCCTTATAAGCCACACAGGCGGCAAAGCTGTCGGCATCTTTTTCGCAATCGACCGGATAAGCCAGGAACAGCGTATATAAAGCCTTTTTCACCGATTCAGCATCATAAATATCGGCGATTTTGGATTCCTGAATCGTCTTGGAGCCGGGAATAGCCTGCTTTTCTTTTTTCTTGAACAGTCCGCCCATAAAGCCGGTAAACTTGTCCATATATTTCTTTTTGGCCGACTTGGCGGCTTTGGTCATATTATTGGCATAAGTCTGAGCCTGAGCGGCATACATCTGAGCCGTCGCTCCGACATTTTCAAGACTGAAAGTAACGTCCGTCGGAGCATCGACCGTCGGCGTTACCGGTCCCGGCGGGAGCAGGAATGCATGAGCCGTCAAGCCGGAAAATATAACCAGAGAGGAAGAAAGCGCCGCAATTTTAGTCAATTTAATCATTGTTTCCTCCTACTTTAACAGCCCCGTCACACCGCTGCTGTTAAGATCCTTAGCGGCTGAACCGGCTTCTTTGGCCAAATTCAGAATGTTTTCTTTATTTATTTTGCTCGGCTTTTTATATTTATAATCGTCCAGATTAAACTGGGTAACGTCTTTGCTCGGGTCTCGCAGTTTATAAACCGTCAGTTTAGCCAAATCCATCGCGCTGCGCATTTTCATATCTGCAATCAGCATCTGGGTATAGACCAGCAAAGTTTCCATATTTTTGACTTTAAGCTGGGTATCCATGGCAATTGCAGCCGTGGCGCCGTCCATCATGGTTGCGCTGTCAGCCGTCTCCTGCGCATCTTCATTTTTTTCATAACGGTTAATTCTGACCTGCAACGCCGTTGCATAGGCGGTCAGCACATCGTTTACCGCGGTTTTGTTACGGTATTTTCTTACCTTTTTGATACTGGCGGAAGTAATATCCTCGTTTTCAGGAATAAAGTTATTGGCAATCGTTTTATTCAGTTCGGCGGCAGACTGCTTGTTGCCGAACAAAGATTTGAAAGCTCCGGCCGCTTCGGTTGCCAGCCCCATGCTGTCAGCCGCGGCAACATCGCGGAGATTTTGGATTTTGGCGTCAACTTCGGCAATCAAAGCATCGCTTTTGGCCTTTTCTTCCGCTTCGCGTTTATCAAACTGTTCCTGCAGAAAGCGAATAGTCTCATTATTAGAGATAATTTTGGTTTCCAGTTCTTCTTTACGGGAAGGATCCTCGGCAATCATCTGCTGATAGGCCGCATTGTTGTCCTGATAAGATTTTATCTGCCCCTCAAATTCGGTTTTGCGGGCCGCGGCGGCGGCTTCATATTCGGATTCAAGCGACGAACGCTCATTTTTCAGCTGCAAAAGCTCTTGCGCCGACTGGGTTTTGGATGCCGCCGCAGAGACCGCCCCGGCAGCACCTCCGGCCACACCGGCAACGCTTTCGCCAGCGGCTCCCGTTACATCGCCGACGGTTCCGGTTACTTCGCCCTGAATGTCAGAGACGGTTGAAGTTGCCGTATCTTTAACGGAATTGACGGCTCCGACAGTGTCGCTGATAGTCTGGTCAACCAGTGCCTTTTGTTCTTTAACCCATTTGGCCATTTCGGCCACGCCTTTGCCATAGGCGATCATGGTCTGAATGGTGGTAGATTCTTCAAATGCCGTTTGTGCCTGCTTGGCCCATTCACTGACGGTTTCCTGCGCTTTATTGGCGGTGTGGCTGACATCAAATTTAATGGTGGCAGAAGCCTCCCCTCCCGCAACGGCAAAAAACAAAGCCAAAGGCAGTATGTGTCCGAGCTTATTCATCTTCATCCTCCTCCGGCACAAAAGAGAACTGGCGGCTGCTTTGCGTGGTTTTGAACTCAAACAGGGCAGCGTTAATAATCATGATCCGGCGCCAACGTTCTTCCATTCTGAGCGCGATTTCCTTAGTGTTTTGGAGAATTTCCCGACTGTCCTTATGCTCTTTGTCTTCCGACTTTTCTTTGGCAAGATTGGTGCGGATTGTAAAAGCCTGCGCATAAAGGTTGGCAAAGTTTTCACGCTGAACGGCCGCCATTTTTTCATCCTGTTCCTTGGTCACTTCAACGGAATTGACCGCTTCGGCCTGTCCGTCGGCAGAAACCGAACTCTTCGGCCGCTGGGTAAAATAGTTGGTTTTGACCGCATCCCGAAGTTCTCCGGAATCATTGGTATCAACCGTGGTCATAAAACCGGGCAGCTTGCCGCCCATCGTATTTAAAGCGCCTTCGGGGTCGCTGGCAATATTTTTGGCGGCATCTGCTTTGTCCTTAACGGCCTGAATATTGCTTTGAGCTTCGTTTTTAACGTCATTTACCGTTTTGGCGGCATCTTTTATCGGCCCGGCAACGCCTTCAGCCGCAGAACGCAGATCCGCCTGAATTTCATTCAGGTCGTGCTGAATGCTTTCGGCCTCCTTAATACCGGTTTTAACAGTACCTATTACTGTCTGCGGAGCCTCAATGTCCGCCCGGGCGACGGAGGAAAAGCCCAATATCGCCAGCGGCAAAGCCCAATATGTGACGAAACGCTTTATCATTCATCTTCTCCCTCTGTTTCACCGAGGTCTTCCTTGGTGAAACCGCCGACCTGATTGAACGCGTCAATGCTTAACTGAGCCGCAGCCATTGCGCTTAAGGCGTTAAGCAGCGTTTGCTCGCCGCTGTTGGTCATGGCCAAGCCGCCGGAGTCATCACGCGACGTCGAAGCGCTGGCCAATGTTTCTTCCCGTTTGTCCTGTACCTGTTCCTGATATTTGGCGGCAATAACCTTTTGCTGCATGCTTTCGGCTACCGTTGCTATGGCAATTTCCGCCGTAGCTTTGGTGAATAGCGCTTTGCCTTCCTCCGCAACCTGATTGTCACTGTCAGACTGGTGGGTAATCAACTGTTTCAGGCAGTTCTGCATAACCGAAGTATCCTGCAACTGATCAACCCCGATGTTGCAATAGTCAACAATCGTGTCTGGAATAATCGTCTCTTCATATTCGCCGTTATGAATTACACCGTCGGGAATGCTTTCCCCGCTGTCTTCCGCACCGAACATCAGGGTTTCGGAATAGCTGCCGGCAGCCAGATTGACGGATTGTTTCAGCTCAAAGAGCGAAGCCTGATTGTCTTTTTTTATCGTTGCGCGCTGGCGGAAACTGCGTCTGGCCGGTTGGGTTTTAACCGCGGCAGGAGCGGCTTCAACGGCGGCTGACGGCGTTGCTGCCGATGTTGCCGAAGTTGCAGCCTGACCGGTTGCTGCTGCGGAAACTGCGGACGGGGCTGCTGAAGCGCGGGTGCGAATGCTGCGGCCGACGGCCTGGGTTTTAACCGCGGCAGGAGCGGTTTCAACGGCAGCTGACGGCGTTGCTGCCGATGTTGCCGGAGTTGCGACCTGACCGGCTGCTGCGGCGGAAACCGCGGACAGGGCTGCTGAAGCGCGGGTGCGAATGCTGCGGCCGACGGCCTGGGTTTTAACCGCGGCAGGAGCGGTTTCAACAGCGGCTGACGGCGTTGCTGCCGATGTTGCTGGAGTTGCGGCTTGACCGGTTGCTGCTGAGGAAACCGCAGCCGGAGCTGTCTGAAGGGTACCGGTTACGGTTGAAACGGCCGACGATTGGACAGCGGCAGTTCCGGCTGTCATATCTTTGCGGCCGAACGGACGGCGATTGAGTTGTTTTCCGCCGGTGACCGTCTGAGCTGCGCCGGCAACCGCGGCAACAGGCTGCTGCGCCGACATATCTTCCGGGGCAACCACAGCCGACATGTCTCCGGCAGCAGGCGCAAGAGCTGTTTCGGCTTCATCTGCCGGTTCAGCGGCAACATCGCCGGCGGCAGGAAGCGTTTCAGACACGGCTTCAGAATCTGCAGCCGGCATCTGTTCATAAATCTTTGCGTCAGAATTGATTCCGGCTTCATATTGTGCAACATAGTCATCGACAAAACTGCTGTCGGCGGCGGCACTGCCGGATTGTCCGCCAATGGCCGACTGGAGTTCGTTCTTTTCTTCACGGACGGTTCCGACGGCATCGCCGACTGTCGATTTGGCGTCGTTGACGGTTGATTTTACTTCACCGACCGTTGACTTGGCATCGGCAATTGCTCCCTGTGCGGTTGCTTTGGCATCGTTTACCGCAGCCTGAGCGTCGGCAGCCATTTGTTTGGCCTCGTCAACCTGAGATTTGACGTCGTTGACCATGTCTTTGCCTTCCTGAATTTTCTTTTCGGCGTCTTCTTTCAGTTTTTTGGCTTCTTCCATGGCCTTTTTGGCTTTTTCAATTTTCTTTTTCTGTTTTTCGAGTTTTTCTTTTTTCTCTTCTAATTTTTTCTTCTTTTCTTCCAGGCGTTCTTTTTCTTTCTGGAGTTTTTCGGCTTTTTTCTTGGCTTTTTCGAGGTTGTCACCGGCAATATGAATATATTCATCTGGTAGGGCCTACCACGATGACGGTTTTGATTAACGGGGAGAGTGGTACGGGTAAAGAGTATATCGCTCGCCTGATTCACTCGATGAGTAACCGGAAGGATGGGCCTTTCGTGGCGGTTGATTGCGGGGCGATACCGAAGGACCTTGCCGCAAGTGAGTTCTTCGGACATATTAAAGGTTCTTTCACGGGCGCTGTTACCGATAAACAGGGGTATTTCGTGACCGCATCGGGGGGTACAATTTTCTTGGATGAGATTGGTAATTTGCCTTATGACGTGCAAGTTCAGTTGTTGCGCGCACTCGAAGAGCGAAAGGTGCATCCGGTGGGTGGGAATGTTGATATTCCTTTTGATGTTCGTATTATTTCAGCCACGAATGAGAATCTCAAAGAGGCCGTCGCAAGTGGTCGTTTCCGGGAGGATTTGTATCATCGTTTGAATGAATTTTCCATTCAGGCATTGCCCCTTCGGGAGAGAAAAGAGGATATTCTGATTTTTGCCAATCATTTCTTGGATAAGGCGAACGAGGAGTTGGGGAAACAAGTGGCTGGGTTTGATGAGGAGGTTATGCGTATGCGTCAGTTGTTGAAAACTAAACTTGTTGATATGGACTTGTCAGTTCGTGCCCTCAATTGTTTGAAGGCTGCTGATGTAGAGACCCTTGGCGATTTAGTACAGTTCAATAAAACTGATTTGCTGAAATTCAGAAACTTCGGAAAGAAATCGCTTACCGAGCTTGATGATTTGCTGGAAAGTCTGAATCTATCGTTTGGAACCGACATTTCTAAATATAAATTAGATAAAGAATAAAAAATGAGACATAATAAAAAATTCAATCATTTAGGTCGTACTGCTTCTCATAGAAGCGCTATGTTATCTAACATGGCTTGCTCTTTGATCAAGCACAAAAGAATCACTACGACTGTTGCAAAGGCGAAAGCTTTGAAAAAGTTTGTTGAGCCTTTGATTACTAAGTCTAAAGAAGATACTACGAACTCTCGTCGTGTTGTATTTAGCAACTTGCAAGATAAGATTGCAGTAACAGAGTTGTTCAAAGAAATCTCTGTTAAGATTGCTGATCGTCCGGGTGGTTATACTCGTATTATCAAGACTGGTAACCGTTTGGGTGATAATGCAGAAATGTGCTTCATCGAGTTGGTTGACTACAATGAAAACATGGCTAAAGAAAAAGTTGCTAAGAAAGCTACTCGTACTCGTCGTTCGAAGAAAGCTGCTGAAGCTGCTCCTGCTGCTGTTGAAGTTCCTGCAACTGAAGCTCCTAAGGCTGAAGAACCAAAAGCTGAATCAGCTGAATAATTTTACAGTTATTCTTATAGATATAAAAAAGGCTACCTGTGAGGGTAGCCTTTTTTGTTTGTCTGCCGTTTACTAATACTAAGATACATTAAAATATATCTTAATAGAACTTTTCATAGAGAGAATCTGTTATATTTGCAGGTGAATATGGCAAAATTTGTAAAGGTAATATTGTTTCTGTTGCTGACTGTTGCTTTTCATAGCATAGCAGGCAATGTCTCTACCGAAAGAATGGTGGATAAGCAGGGGTGTGATATTACATATGCTATGGGGCAGCGTGGGGAAATCTGTGCACCGGATCTTCCGGGTAAGCCTGTGGCTGAATTGACCAATTTGCAGAGCCATCAAATATCTGTGACACGTATTCAACGTGTACAGCTTGGAGAATATTTCTTTTCTTTAAAGAATGCGCTACAAGGTTGTGCTGATCGTGAGAGCTCACTATCACAACACTGGGGGCGGATTTATGATACAACAACTTCCTATTATTGCCAGCCATCGAGTGAATACTATGTATACACCTTGAGGCGTATAATTATTTAGCAGTATATTTATTGGTATTGTTTATTTTGTGGTTACTGGTATCTTCTGTAATACCGGTGACTATATCCTTTTTATCTTTATATTTATACTAATAATTTAAACTTTAAATATTATGGCAACTATTCAAACGATTGATGCTACTATCTTCGCATCTTCACACCCCGATATCGCAAAACGTACAAGTGTTTCAGGAGTTTTAATTTCTTCTGTAATGTTATTGGTCGGTATTTTAGCTTTTGTTTCCACTTTCGAATTGGATGATAAGTCTTCTACGGTTAGTATGGCTTTGATGGTTCTGGGAACAGGTTTATTCCTTATGGGGATTTTCCGTCTCTTCTGGAAATCAAAAGAAGTTATTTATTTGCCAACCAAAAGTGTGGCTAAAGAGCATAGTATATTCTTTGATTTGAAACACATGGATGCTTTGAGGAATCTTGTGAATTCGGGTTCATTCTCAGCAGGTTCGCATATAAAGAGTGAGGCTAGTGGTAATATACGTATGGATGTGATACTTTCTGCTGATAAAAAGTTTGCAGCTGTACAGTTATTCCAGTTTGTACCTTATACATATCAGCCAATAACGTCAGTGCAGTATTTCACTGATGAACAAGCTTCAGCGGTAATAGCGTTTCTGACAAAAAGTAAAATGCAGTAAAAGTATCTCTACAAAATCTGTTTGACTTAGTTTTTTCCGACACATTAAAACAGGTAGCTTGAAGTTTTATATTCAGTTTGCTGCTACTAAATAAAGCAGGTTTTGGATGTTACTACAATAGAAAACTTTGATTTTTATACAAGGAATGGGGATTAGTCGTTAATGACGGCGATCCCCATTTTCTTCATTAAGAAGCAGGCATTCATATTTTGCGCAACTCCGTTTCTCATTTGGTAAGAGAAGGTGAGTTCGTTGTTCGTAATGTCAGCTTCGAAACAGTAATTCCGGATATTTTGTGGGAAGGAGTCCACTAAAGTTCCTAGCAACAAGTCATGAGTGGCGATGATGCCATTGGTATTCATGTGCATGAATTGTTTGATGAGGGCGAAAGAACCTTTCTGTTTATCCATAGAGTTTGTACCTTTCAATATTTCATCAAGGATGATGAAAAGTTCTTCTCCTGCTTCAAGCTTATCTATGATTAATTTAAGTCGCTTGAGTTCGGCAAAGAAATAAGATTCGTTGTCGGCTAAGGAGTCACTGGTCCGAAGGCTGGTGACGAGGCGAGCCGGATATATTTCCATCCGCTTTGCCCAAACGGGAGCCCCTATACATGCTAGTAGATAGTTCACTCCTACAGTACGTAAATACGTGCTTTTTCCTGCCATATTGGCTCCTGTGATAATAATAAAGAAAGGACGTCTTTCAATGTCTATTCCGTTGCGTACACATTTGTTGCGATCCATTAAAGGATGCCCCAAAGCTTCAGCCTGCAGATGGAAAGATTGAGCAGCAATGGTAGGATAGATGTAATCCGGATGATTATATGCGAATGTTGCCAGAGAACAATAAGCGTCAATTTCTCCGATGGTTTCTATCCAGCGGGGAAGGTCAGATGCGTGGATTTCTTTCCACTTCTCGATTCGCATCACTTGGCGCAGCTCCCAGAATATCAGTCCATTGAGTATCGTGCTTATTAGCAGATTGCTTCGTTGATCGAGCGCGTTCATCAGTTTTGAAAGCTGGCGTACTGCTTGAGAAGCGGTTTGATTCTGACTTGTAAGTTCCGTTTTTAACTTTTGCAGTATATGACTTTGCATTTCTTTCTGTTCAGTGAGAAGAATCTGGTCAGCGTATGTCGAAAGAATTTGTAGCTTTTCTCCGTAGGTCGTTTGTAGTTTAGTGATTCCTTTAGAAAAAATAGTGCTGAATAATACAAAGCCAACAAACACTCCTCCTGCAATATTGGCCGAGATAATACCTAAAATGGCTAGACCTATACATAAGAAATTAATGATCGTTACCGCTGTCGGGAGGATGCGTAGAAGTGTACGCTTCCGATAATAACTTGGACTGTTTGCCCATTCTTTGATTTCGGTGGTATCGGCAGGTTTTCCTTTATAGAGTAAGCCGAGCAAGCGGATTTGTTGGCGATATTCTAAGTCTGTGGACAATTCATGTATAGCTTCCTGGCGATGTTCAATAGCTTCTTTGTTTTCCAGATGTGCATTGAACCAGTTTGCAAGATGCAGTTTGCCAATAGGCGTTGCAGTGCGGTTGATGTATTGGAAAAGAGAATGTTCGCCAAATACGTCTAAATCAAGAGTGTAGAGATGAGATGGATTAACAAATTCTTTTCCATCATCAAAATCAGAAAAGTCATATTGCATGGCACGTAGCTCCTGCTCATTGATTTCTATTTTCTTTTTCAGAAAGTCTTTTCGGTAGAACCAGAAATTATGGCGTTTTACCAGCCAGATGAATAAGATAAAAGGTAAGATAGCGAAAGCAGAGAGACATAGCCACCCATCAGACCAAAAGATAATAGCATTTGCTACAGCTCCTACGAATAAGATCAGGCGGAGAAGACTGATATAATAGATACGTTTCCGTGCATTCTGTAACTCCAGTTCTGTTTTCTGAATGATTTGATGATATGTAGTAATGATCTGTTCTTGTTTTTCCATGACAAATTTAATTCTTTTCCACAAAGGTAATATAATTCATGACGGTCGGGATAAGAGCTTGTTTTTGTCGAGAGCAGATTTACTGTTTATTAACGGAAGATAGAAAGGAATAACAAGCTCATATTATGACTTGTCTGGATAATGCCTTTACTAGCTGTAAGGAATGGGGTATATAAGTTCTGTTTCCGTTTAATAAGAGTAGGGGGCATTTCCTGATAGCAGCTTTTTTTCAATATTTCTTTCCTCATTCTTGCATTTATCCGCTAAAATTTATAACTTTCCACTCGAAAAGGCGTTAGACAGGAAAGGAGGATGCTTATGAAGAAAGGATGTATCTTATGTTTGCTGATAAGCGTGATTAGCCTTCCGTTAATTGCGCAGAATATTATTTATTCCAACCTGAAAGAGTTGCTGGCTCAACATGGTGATACCACAGCCGTGTTGCGTGTAGAAAAACGTTCCAGAAATCAGATTGTATTGACAGGAGGGGCTGATTACCGGATAACGGCCGGTGATGACGAGTCGATGTGTCGACGCTTGAAGAAGCGTTGTTTTGCCGTGCGTGACGAAAAAGGAGATTTATATTTGAATTGTCGTAAGTTGCGCTATAAAAAGTTACGCTTTGGAGCATGGTATGCCCCTGCCGTTCAATTGGGTAAAAATATCTATTTTTGTGCCATGCCTCTAGGCTCGGTTATCGGAGGAAACTTTGTAGAAGAGGATGACGTAAAACTGGGAGGGAATATTGGCGATGCTCTTGCCGCTTCAAGTCTGGTTACAAAACGTGTTTGCTATGAATTGAATGGGGAAACGGGAAAAGTCGACTTTTTGGGGAAAGATAGAATGCTGCAATTATTGAAGAATTATCCGGAACTGAAACAGGCATATTTGAAAGATGATAGTCAGGAGGCAAAGCATACCTTTAAATATTTGTTGGAGTTGCGGAATAAACAAAAAAAGTAATTTTGTCGATCTCTGTTGGTATAGCAGAGAAAGAGTATGTTCATAATACAATCATGGTCATAGTGATATGATTAAGGTGCGGATTATGCAAATAACACAGAACTCATAGCTTTGATTTAATGGAAAAATCCGCTATCCATTTTAATAAAAGCCCTATTAGTCCGTTTGGATAAAAGACCTGCATTTGTATCTGTATAAAAGCATAAGAGACTCCTGACATTGCCTGTATCTTACCATTCTATTAAGCAGTAAATGTAATAATGCCTTTCTGATAATAAATCTGTTATTTCTCTTGTCTTTTATCTTCTTTTTTTCTATATTGCGAAGAGTTATAAGACTGTATTGCTTACAGTTTGTAATCCTTAATTCTGTTTATTATGAGAATAACTCTTGGCAACACGCTACCTCCTTATCCGGATTTTGTAGAAGGTATCCGGAGAGCTCCCGACCGTGGTTATACACTTACCCCGGCGCAGAC
>ENA-UEQB01002563-UEQB01002563.1-human-gut-metagenome-genome-assembly--contig:-NODE-2563-length-12832-cov-3.584869_pt1 | contig 12832 bp, 9 predicted proteins | sample MGYA00242901_ERZ507918 | MGnify/ENA primary metagenome ERZ507918 (study PRJEB26167, sample SAMN06115405) | human gut metagenome | host: Homo sapiens | place: China:Sichuan | collected 2016-04-06... | reverse complement strand
ATCCTGCTTCAGAGAAGACATTTTATTCGCGTATTTCTCTTTGTTTTCCGCATCTTCAATCAGCTGAACAATCGTTTCAGAAAGCGTTTTACCGCGACGCTGCGCAAGACCAGCCAGACGTTGCCAGACAATAAATTCCAGATCGATCGATTTTTTGCGCGTATGCTGGTGTTCCGCATTAAAATGGCGCTTTCGTCTTGCCCGAATGGTTTGCTTCATGCGATTGACCAGTTCCGGATTCATATGCTTGTCAATCCAGCCATTTACCAGCACGGGTTCATTTTCCAGCGAGAGCAACACATCGACGGCTTCCTGGGCGGCACTGGCTTCTATGTAACGGGTGATTAACTCCCCTTCGCGATGCTTCTTAACCAGATACTTCCATTTCCAACCGCTTTCAAGATTTTAAAGTTGTTGATATTTCATAGCGATCTCAATGTTACCGTGTAACTCTTTACAGAATATCAGCTTTTTAGGCCAGTGAAGAAAAGAATCTCCATCCTGTGAGCTTTAACGCCCATGCCAGGAGTATTGTCGGTGCTTTCTACGTGTGCTGTAGTGCCGGTTACGGTATAATCGCGGCTTTGACAACAGACTAAAAAACATCAACTTTGACCATTACGAAACTTGCATGGCGTGACCTGGTTCCTGATACCGATAGCTATCAGGAAATATTTGCTCAGCCACATTTGATTGACGAAAACGATCCTTTATTCAGTGATACTCAACCGCGACTGCAATTTGCGCTGGAGCAGTTGCTGCATACGCGAGCATCCTCCTCTTTTATGCTGGCGAAGGCCCCGGAAGAGTCTGAGTATCTGAATCTTATTGCTGATGCCGCGCGTACGCTACAAAGCGATGCAGGCCAACTGGTGGGCGGTCACTATGAGGTTTCCGGCCACTCCATCCGCTTACGTCACGCAGTGAGTGCAGATGATAATTTTGCGACTTTAACGCAAGTTGTCGCTGCCGACTGGGTAGAAGCAGAGCAACTCTTTGGCTGCCTGCGTCAGTTTAATGGCGATATTACCCTGCAGCCTGGTCTGGTGCATCAGGCAAATGGCGGTATTCTCATCATCTCTTTGCGTACACTGCTGGCGCAACCTCTGCTGTGGATGCGGCTGAAAAATATCGTTAACCGCGAGCGTTTTGACTGGGTTGCGTTTGATGAGTCGCGCCCTCTCCCCGTCTCTGTGCCTTCGATGCCATTGAAGCTGAAAGTCATTCTGGTAGGCGAACGCGAATCATTGGCTGATTTCCAGGAGATGGAGCCAGAGCTTTCAGAGCAGGCTATTTATAGCGAATTTGAAGATACTCTGCAGATTGTCGATGCGGAGTCAGTAACCCAGTGGTGTCGCTGGGTGACATTTACCGCCAGACATAATCACTTACCTGCACCGGGAGCGGATGCCTGGCCGGTACTTATCCGCGAAGCAGCACGCTACACCGGTGAACAAGAAACACTTCCGCTTAGCCCGCAGTGGATCCTCCGCCAGTGTCAAGAGGTCGCCTCCCTGTGTGATGGCGACACCTTCTCCGGCGAGCAGCTAAACTTAATGCTACAGCAGCGTGAATGGCGCGAAGGTTTCCTCGCTGAACGCATGCAGGATGAGATCCTTCAGGAGCAAATCCTGATTGAAACCGAAGGCGAACGCATCGGGCAAATTAACGCCCTTTCGGTCATTGAATTTCCGGGTCATCCACGCGCTTTTGGCGAACCTTCTCGCATTAGCTGCGTTGTGCATATTGGCGATGGTGAATTCACCGACATCGAACGCAAAGCGGAGCTTGGCGGCAATATCCATGCGAAAGGGATGATGATCATGCAAGCGTTCCTGATGTCGGAACTACAGCTTGAGCAACAGATCCCCTTCTCAGCATCGCTGACATTTGAGCAGTCATACAGTGAAGTGGATGGCGATAGTGCCTCGATGGCTGAACTCTGCGCCCTGATAAGCGCCCTCGCCGATGTGCCGGTGAATCAGAGTATCGCTATCACAGGTTCAGTCGATCAGTTCGGTCGCGCCCAGCCGGTCGGTGGTTTAAATGAGAAAATCGAAGGCTTCTTTGCTATTTGCCAGCAACGTGAGTTAACCGGGAAACAAGGTGTCATTATCCCCACAGCTAACGTTCGCCATTTAAGTCTTCACAGTGAACTGGTGAAAGCGGTAGAAGAAGGCAAATTCACCATCTGGGCAGTAGACGATGTGACTGACGCACTGCCGTTATTATTAAATCTGGTGTGGGATGGCGAAGGCCAAACGACGCTGATGCAAACCATCCAGGAACGTATCGCGCAAGCATCGCAACAGGAAGGACGTCACCGTTTTCCATGGCCATTACGTTGGCTGAACTGGTTTATTCCGAACTGATCGGACTTGTTCAGCGTACACGTGTTAGCTATCCTGCGTGCTTCAATAAAATAAGGCTTACAGAGAACATGGTAGATAAACGCGAATCCTATACAAAAGAAGACCTTCTTGCCTCTGGTCGCGGTGAACTGTTTGGCGCTAAAGGCCCGCAATTGCCAGCACCGAACATGCTGATGATGGACCGTGTGGTCAAAATGACCGAAACGGGTGGTAACTTCGACAAAGGGTATGTTGAAGCAGAGCTGGATATCAATCCGGATCTGTGGTTCTTCGGATGCCACTTTATCGGCGATCCGGTTATGCCGGGATGCCTGGGCCTGGACGCAATGTGGCAGCTGGTAGGGTTCTACCTCGGCTGGCTGGGCGGCGAAGGTAAAGGTCGCGCGCTGGGCGTAGGTGAAGTGAAATTCACAGGCCAGGTGCTGCCGACGGCGAAAAAAGTGACCTATCGTATTCACTTTAAACGCATAGTTAACCGTCGTCTGATTATGGGCCTGGCTGATGGCGAAGTGCTGGTTGATGGTCGTCTGATCTATACCGCCAGCGACCTGAAAGTCGGTCTGTTCCAGGATACGTCTGCCTTCTGATTATAATCAGACAGAGTATCAAAAGGCGAAACCTCCGCAATGCGGAGGTTTCTTTTTAAAGAGACAGAATCAGGCCATTACTACCCTGTCCGCCATGGCTTCTCGCCAGCCTCCCAGCCATTGTGACCTTTGATTCAGCGTCTGATAGGGACACATTTCTTTTGAGCGTCCGGCGATGCCGGCCTGATAACCACGTTGATGTGCCCGTTCCAGGCGATCTCGTTTTTGTCTCTTCATGCCTCGTTTCCCTCATACTGGTTTCTGGTGGAAAAGAAAACAGTGATTACTAAATGTGCAATCACAGTTAAGCAATACCGCGAATCATAACTGCCGTCAATGCGCAAAATTCACGCCACTGTCATATTTGTGAGCTACACGGGCATGTCGGTTGTACAAAAAATGTGAAGAGGAACAAATTTTTCCGCACGTTAGAGACAAAAAAACCGCCTCAGGCAACATACCGGAGACGGTTATATTTACAAATCTTTATGATTAAGGTAGACGCTTTATCTCTTGCGCAATAGAAGCGGCTTCCTGACTCCAGACACTGGCCAGCACTTTAACCATCTCATCGTAACCATCCTGAGTTTGCACTCCTTCCAGACGGAACGGACGTTTGATCAGTTGTCCCTGGTGGTTCAACAGCCACTCACCACTGACAATGACCTTGCCATCATAGCGACCGTTAAACTCCGTTACGGTAACATTGAGCGTGTCCTGGGCGCTTCCCAGAGGCTGGGAGGCAACCACCCAGCCGGGCAGTTGCGTACTCAGGTTGGCAACCAGGGTGTTGCGCAACTGTTGATCCAACGGGCTGGCCCACAAGTTGTTGTTGGCAATCACATACTTCACATCACTGGTTTGATAAACCACACCATTCCCCGCCAGATAGTCAGGAACAGCGACCTGCTCAACCCATAACAGGCGATTACCCTGGCTGGCGGTGCTTTGTGTACCGCTCTGCACCACAGGTAACTGGTAATAGTTTTTATTAATTTCGCCGGAGCTGCATCCGGCCAGCCACAGTGCTGCAATCGTCACTAGCCACTTTTTCATTGTTTCGCCCTCTTCGGCTCTGGATCTTTTTTGTCCTTCGCTTCAAATACCAGCGCGTTACTCTTCTCATTGAGCGTTTTCAGCACCGGTTGCAGTTCTCGCAACACCTGATCAAGGCGCTGCATATCCGCCACCATCTTGTTGTAGGCTGCGGAACCAGGCTGGAAGCCCTGCATGCTGCGATTCAATTCACGCAACGTTGACTGCATATCCGTCGGCAACTGCTGCATCGACTGGCTAGCGAGGATCTTGTTCATGCTATCCAGCGTCGTTTGCAGGTTTTTCATTGTGCGCTGACTTTCAGAAAGCGTACTGGTTGCCTGTTCAATCATCGGATTCAATGGCAGTTTGTTGATCTTATCCAACGCTTCCATCAGTCGTTGCTGGATTTGCGCCAGGCCGCCGCTGACGGTCGGGATAATCTGATAACCATTAAATTCACGAATACCGGTTATTGCAGGCGTATTTGGATAGAAATCGAGATCAACATACAGTGCGCCAGTGACCAGGTTTCCGGTTTTCAGCGATCCGCGTAAACCACGTTTCAACAATTCGCCAAGGTGCTCAACAACATCCGCATTTTCGCCAAGCTGCATTTTCAGCCGCTCTGGCTCGATACGAATCAGTACCGGAATACGGTAATCATCGTTAAATGTCTGACGCATATTCGGCGCAAAGAATGGCACTTTGCTTACGGTACCCAGGCGAATACCCCGGAACTCTACCGGAGCTCCCGGTTGCAGACCGCGTACCGAATCTTTAAAGAACATCAGATAATCAATGTGATCGGTGTACAACGAATCCTGAATGCTCTTCTGATCATCATACAAAACGAAAGCTGTTTTCGGTGCCACTGGCTGCCCTAAATCCAGACCTTCCGGCACATCAAAGCTGACACCGCCACTCAGCAGCGTTGTCAATGAGCCCATCTCCACACGCATCCCTGCTGACGTCAGATCAACCGCAATGCCACTATCTTTCCAGAAGCGAACATTGTTGGTCACCAGTCGGTCATAAGGTGCATTGATGAACAGTTGATAGCTGATATTGCGTTTTTGTGTATCGAAGGTGCTGGTTTCAACCGAACCTACCCGATAGCCACGGAACAGCACCGGATCTCCTGGCGAGAGCTGCCCGGCTTTTTTGCTATCGAGAAGCACACGGATACCTTTCGCATCAGGTGGGGCCAACGGTGGCGAGTCCAGCAAATCGTATTTATCCATTTTGCTGCCTTTCGCGCCTGGCTGCAGTTCGATATAAACCCCAGACAGCAGTGTTCCCAGGCCGCTAATCCCTTCTCGACCAATCTGCGGTTTCACCACCCAAAAGACGGTATCTTTATGCAGCAACTTTTCCATACCGGAATTCAGCCGCGCTTTGATTTCAACGTGCGTCAAATCATCAGCCAGTGTGGCGCTTTCAACCACGCCGACGTCAACGCTACGGCTTTTAATGGTGGTTTTGCCACCTTCAATTCCTTCCGCATTCGCGGTGATCAGGGTCACTTCCGGTCCCTGATGGCTGTAATGATAAAAAAGAACCCAGGCCCCAATGAGCGCCGTGACGATAGGAAATATCCACACGGGAGACCAGTTCTTCACTTTCTGGATTTTGGCTTCCCCATTATTAGATTCCATACTGTCAGGACTCCTCATGCTCTGATTCAGGTTGACGATCCCACGACAAACGCGGGTCAAACGTCATAGCAGAAAACATTGTCATTATGACGACTAAAGCAAACATTAATGCACCCATTGCCGGATAAATACTCATTAAACCTCCCATACGCACCAGCGCCGAGAGCACCGCGATAACGAAAACGTCAATCATCGACCAGCGGCCTACAAACTCAACAACTTCATAAATCAAATGCATTCTTTCACTGTCGCGCTTGCCATGCCCTTTGGCATCCCAACACAGCCACGCGATGGCGATCATCTTTAACGTTGGCACCATAATACTGGCCAGAAAGATCACCGCAGCGACGGGATAAGAGCCTTCGCTCCATAACAGAATGACCCCAGCGAGAATCGTCGACGGCATCTTCGAGCCTAATAAATCCGTCACCATGATGGGCAAAATATTAGCCGGAAGATACAGCATGATGGACGTTACAAGCAGCGCGAGTGTCCACTGCAGGCTGTTTCTACGCCGAACGTACCCTTTGGTACTACAACGCGGGCACACGGGTTCATCAGCAGGAAGGATTGCCGTACAACAGGAGCACGAACGCAGCCCCTGACGTATCCCCGTGACGCCTGGTTTTAGCGGCTGGCGCAGTTCTGGCATCGGGGCGATGTCGTCCCATAACCAGCGACGATCAACGCACTGAAAAGCGCGCAGTTGCAGGACACAAAATAAACACCAGGGGAGAAAGCTGCTGCCTACCCCAATGCTGCCGTAAGCCATCAGTTTCACGAAACTGACCAGCACACCCGCGAGGAAAATCTCCGCCATTCCCCAGGTTTTGAGTTGAAAAAGCACCCGTGCCAGTTGCTCTTTTAAACGGACCGGTAATTCCGCGCGATTCACCAGTAACAGAATGGTTATCAGACAAAACGCGGGAACCAGTTGCACAAACAACAGGAAAAAGGTGCCGAGGCTGGCGTAGTCCTCAGAAAAAAGCACGCCGGGAATTTCCAGTAATGTAATTTCACTGGTAACTCCTGCAACGTTCATATTCACAAAAGGAAACAAGTTGGACAGCAACAGCATGAACAGTGCAGCCAACGCATAGGCGGTGGGACGCTGCCGAGGGGCATCCCACGCCACGGTTAACGTTGTGCCACACCGGGGACATGCCGCTTTCTGACCATGCTCAAGGCGCGGTAACGCCACCAGCATGTCACACTGCGAGCACAGGATGTGCTTCGCGGCATGATGATGTTCGCACATTGGTACTCCTTAATGATGCGCTATTTTACAGATGACTAACAAAGTGTTGGTTTTCATGCCTGATAAACCCAGTTCATCAGGCAATTTTACCGTTGTCAGCTGTCTCTGTTTAAATCGACTATTTTGCGATCAGCCACCATTTTTTAACGCTTCAAGATACTCCCAGCGTTCAAAGGCTTGCTCCAGCTCCTGCTCTGCAGCAGCCATATCAGCAAGCACTTTTTGCGTCTGCTCATGCGGCTGACTGAAGAAGGAAGCATCCGCCACTTGCGTCTGTAGGGCTTCCAGCTTCGCCTCCAGATCTTCGAGCAATTGCGGTAGCTGCTCCAGTTCGCGCTGCAATTTATAGCTTAGTTTGCTACTGCTGCGTTTTACAGTTTCTGCTTTTGGCGCGGCGGCTTCTTCGATTTTTTTCACCGCAGGCTGTTTGAGCGCCACATACTGTTCTTGCTGACCACGGGCATCATGATAACCGCCGACATAACGACCAATTTTACCGCCGCCTTCGAAGATCCAGCATTCTGTAACGGTGTTATCGACAAACTGACGATCGTGGCTAACCAGCAATACCGTGCCCTGATAGCTGTCGATCAGTTCTTCCAGCAGTTCCAGCGTTTCGACATCAAGATCGTTGGTCGGTTCGTCAAGAATCAATAAGTTGCTTGGTTTGAGGAACAAACGCGCCAGCAGCAAGCGGTTCCGCTCACCGCCAGAAAGCGCACGTACCGGCGTCATCGCCCGTTTCGGATGGAACAGAAAGTCCTGCAAATAGCCCAATACGTGGCGTGGCTTGCCGTTAACCATCACCTCTTGCTTACCTTCGGCAAGGTTATCCATCACCGTTTTATCGGGATCCAGTTCCGCGCGGTGCTGATCGAAATAAGCCACTTCCAGTTTGGTGCCAACGTGAATACGCCCGCTGTCTGCTTGAAGCTGACCGAGCATCAGTTTTAGCAGCGTGGTTTTGCCGCACCCATTCGGACCAATCAGGGCAATTTTGTCGCCACGTAGAACCTGGGTAGAAAAATCTTTCACCAGTTGCTTACCGTCAACCTGGTAGCAAACGTCCTCCATTTCGAAAACGATCTTACCGGAGCGGCTGGCTTCTTCCACCTGCATCTTTGCGGTACCCATTACTTCGCGACGTTCACCACGCTCGCGACGCATTGCTTTCAGGGCGCGTACGCGGCCTTCATTACGGGTACGACGTGCTTTGATCCCCTGGCGGATCCACACCTCTTCCTGCGCCAGTTTGCGATCGAACTCGGCATTTTGTAATTCTTCCACGCGCAGGGCTTCTTCTTTTTCCAGCAGGTACTGGTCGTAATTCCCTGGATAGGTCACCAGCTTGCCGCGATCGAGATCAACAATGCGCGTCGCCATATTGCGGATAAACGAACGGTCGTGGGAAATGAAAATAATTGTCCCATTGAAGGTTTTGAGGAACCCTTCCAGCCAGTCGATGGTTTCAATATCCAGGTGGTTAGTCGGTTCGTCGAGCAGCAATACGCGCGGATTGCTCACCAGCGCGCGTCCTAATGCCGCTTTACGCAACCAGCCGCCGGAAAGCGACGACAGCGCAACATTAGGATCTAATCCCAGTTGCGCCAGCACTTCGTTGATGCGGTTTTCCAGCTGCCACAGGTTGTGGTGATCCAGCTGTTCCTGAACCTTCGCCAGTTCGTTGAGATTTTTCTCGCTCGGGTCGTTCATCACCAGGCGCGAAATATCGTGATAGCGTTTCAGATATTCCGCTTGTTCTTCAATGCCTTCGGCAACGAAATCATAAACGCTACCCTCAACGTTACGCGGCGGATCCTGTTGCAGACGAGCTACAATCAAATCTTGCTCATAAATAATGCGACCGTCATCCAGCCCCTGTTCACGGTTGAGGATCTTCATTAACGTTGATTTGCCTGCACCGTTACGCCCCACCAGACAAACACGTTCGTTATCTTCGATATGCAGTTCTGCGTTATCGAGAAGCGGCGCGTCGCTGAACGACAGCCATGCGCCATGCATACTGATTAATGACATTACTATTCCTTTCAGGCTGCGGTAATCAGCCAGCAGTTGTGGATCTGGCGGTTACGGGCGAAATCCTGGGAGAGCGTTTTTTGCGTAATTTCTTGTGCTTTCAGTCCCAGTTTCGCCAGGCCGTCGAGATCCATACGGAAGCCGCGTTTGTTGTTCGAGAACATGATCGTCCCACCTGCACGCAGCAGACGTTTCAAATCTTTCATCAGCGCCAGATGATCGCGCTGAACATCAAACGCATCTTCCATTCGTTTTGAGTTAGAGAAGGTTGGCGGATCGATAAAGATCAGATCGAACTGTTCATTTGCCTCACGCAGCCACGCCAGGCAATCGGCCTGAATCAGGCGATGCGCACGCCCGGTTAGGCCATTCAGACGCAGGTTGCGTTCTGCCCACTCCAGATAAGTACGCGACATATCCACGGTGGTGGTGCTGCGTGCACCGCCTAATCCCGCATGCACGGTGGCGCTGCCGGTATAAGAGAACAGGTTGAGGAAATCTTTGCCTTTGCTCATCTGACCGAGCATACGACGGGCGATGCGGTGATCGAGGAACAGACCAGTATCGAGATAATCCGTCAGGTTCACCCACAAGTGAGCGTTATATTCGGTAACTTCAAGAAACTCGCCCTTCTCGCCCAGTTTCTGGTATTGGTTTTTGCCCTTCTGGCGTTCACGGGTTTTCAGCACCAGTTTGTTTGGCGCAATCCCCAGTACCGAAATGGTTGCAGCGATAATATCGAACAGACGCTGACGCGCTTTGTGCGCATCAATAGTTTTTGGCGGCGCATACTCCTGCACCACCACCCAGTCGGCATAACGGTCAACGGCAACGTTATATTCCGGCAGATCGGCGTCATACAGGCGGTAACATTCAATTCCTTCCTGGCGAGCCCACTTCTCGAATTTTTTGAGGTTCTTACGCAGGCGGTTGGTGTAGTCTTCCGCTACCATCGCCGGTTTGCTGTCTGGAGTGCTTTCGGCAACGTGGTAATTTTTCTGTACGCAGTCCAGCGGGCCGTTTTTCGCCTTGTACTGTTTGTCTGCACGCAGCTGCAGGCAGCTTAGCAGATCCGGCGAGGCACTAAACAAAGAGAGATTCCAGCCACCGAACTGGTTTTTCATGATTCGGCCCAGCAGACTATGCAGCGCAATCAGCGCCGGTTCGCTGTCCAGACGTTCCCCGTATGGCGGGTTGCTCAACACTGTGCCGTACGGCCCTTTCGGCAGCGGATTGGTCAGTTGCGCGACATCTTTCACCTCAAAGGTGATCAGTTCACCAATCCCCGCAAGACGGGCGTTAGTGCGTGCACGTTGAATCACCCGTGCGTCGCTGTCCGAACCGTAAAAATGAGAGCTATACTCAGCCAGGCCTTTACGGGCGCGAGTTTGCGCTTCCGCTTTCACTTCCTGCCAGATAGCTTCATCATGCTGCGCCCAGCCGCTAAAGCCCCAACGCCCACGGTGCAAGCCTGGTGCGCGATCGGTCGCCAGCATCGCTGCTTCAATCAGCAACGTACCGGAACCACACATCGGATCGAGCAGCGGTGTTCCTGGCTGCCAGCCGGATCGCATCACAATAGCGGCTGCCAGGGTTTCTTTGATCGGCGCCATGCCAGCACGATCGCGATAGCCACGCAGATGTAAACCATCACCACTGAGATCAAGGGCGATACTGGCGGTTTCTTTATGCAGCCAGACGTTAACGCGGATATCCGGCGCATCGCGATCAACATTTGGACGCGGCAGATTTTTCCGCGTGAAAGCATCGACGATCGCGTCTTTCACTTTCATCGCGCCGTACTGACTGTTGCGGATGGTGTCATTCAAACCACTGAAGTGGACAGCGAAGGTCGCGCCAGGATTAAACATCTCTGTCCAGTTGATCGCCTGAACACCGAGATAGAGGTCTAAATCGCTGTAAACCTTACACTCGCCCAGCGGCAACATAATACGCGAGGCCAGGCGGCTCCACATCAGGCTCTGGTAAACAAGCCGTGTGTCGCCCTTGAAATGGACCCCACCCTGAACCACCTGGCATTCAACGGCCCCCAGGTTTTCCAGTTCAGTTTTTAACAGCTCTTCCAGCCCACGGGCCGTACTGGCAAACAGAGAATTCATATCGTCACTTTTACTCTAAGAGCCTACCGCAGTAGGCGTAATTGTTGCAGTCAGTCTGGACATGGACAGCGCGGAGAAACCGGAGCGTACACAAGTACGTGAGGATTTCGAGCATAACCCAGGGCCAAACTGACAAATAAAATAGCCTAATGGGACAGGCGCTAAGAAAATTGTTGCGCATTATAGCTAATAAGCGCGTCATGTCATAAAGTTGAGGGCTTATTTTCATTTGAGGACCGCACCGTGGCGACATTAATCCGGCTTTTTATTCATCCTGTTAAATCGATGCGCGGCATTGGTCTTACACATGCTCTGGCAGATGTCAGTGGTCTGGCCTTCGATCGCATCTTTATGATCACGGAACCTGACGGTACGTTTATTACCGCTCGCCAGTTTCCCCAGATGGTACGGTTTACTCCTTCACCTGTGCATGATGGCTTGCATCTCACCGCACCAGATGGCAGTAGTGCATATGTTCGTTTTGCTGATTTCGCCACACAAGACGCACCAACCGAAGTTTGGGGCACACATTTTACCGCGCGAATTGCGCCAGACGCGATCAACAAATGGCTAAGTGGATTTTTCTCCCGCGAAGTGCAATTACGCTGGGTGGGGCCACAAATGACCCGGCGCGTGAAACGCCACAACACTGTACCTCTGTCATTTGCTGATGGCTATCCTTACCTTCTTGCTAACGAAGCCTCGTTACGTGATCTCCAACAACGTTGTCCGGCCAGTGTAAAAATGGAGCAATTCCGCCCCAATCTGGTGGTTTCCGGCGCGTCAGCCTGGGAAGAAGATCGCTGGAAAGTGATTCGCATTGGTGATGTCGTGTTTGATGTGGTTAAGCCTTGTAGCCGCTGTATTTTCACCACCGTCAGCCCAGAAAAAGGGCAAAAACATCCGGCAGGCGAACCATTAAAAACATTGCAATCTTTCCGCACTGCCCAGGATAACGGCGATGTCGATTTTGGTCAGAATTTAATTGCCCGTAATAGCGGCGTGATTCGCGTTGGCGATGAGGTGGAAATTCTGGCAACGGCTCCGGCAAAAATTTACGGCGCAGCTGCCGCTGATGATACCGCCAACATCACGCAACAACCGGACGCAAATGTAGATATTGACTGGCAGGGACAGGCATTTCGTGGAAATAACCAACAGGTGTTGCTGGAGCAATTAGAAAATCAGGGAATTCGTATCCCTTATTCTTGCCGCGCGGGCATTTGTGGAAGTTGCCGTGTTCAGCTTTTAGAAGGCGAAGTCACGCCGCTGAAAAAATCAGCAATGGGCGATGATGGCTCCATTCTTTGCTGTAGCTGTGTACCGAAGACTGCACTTGAGTTGGCGCGTTAGACTGCCTGTTCGAGGCTGAAGCTGTCAACATTAACCTGCGGTTTCAGCCTGTCGTTCATGATTTTAATGGCGTCGCCCAACTGCATCGCGCGACCCGCAATAACAACGCAGGGTTGTGCCAGCAGGCATAGTGCGGCATTTTCGCCAGATTCAACGACCAGCAAATTGACCTGCTCGTGAGTATCGCTCAACCAAACGCAGGCCGCATCGCCCGGCATGGGCACCCACATTTCACCATGGGAAACAAAATGCCAGCTTTTCGGCATTTGCGGTTTGAGATAGCGAATTGCTACCAGTGCATTCAGCACCAGTTCGGCTTTTTGTTCTTTAGATAAATTAAAATCGCGGCACTTTTCTTCAAAAGAGAAATAGAGCGCGGCGTCATCAACGCAAAAACCTGCGGGAGAAAAGG
>ENA-UEQB01002556-UEQB01002556.1-human-gut-metagenome-genome-assembly--contig:-NODE-2556-length-12844-cov-7.772539_pt1 | contig 12844 bp, 6 predicted proteins | sample MGYA00242901_ERZ507918 | MGnify/ENA primary metagenome ERZ507918 (study PRJEB26167, sample SAMN06115405) | human gut metagenome | host: Homo sapiens | place: China:Sichuan | collected 2016-04-06... | reverse complement strand
GTAGTGCCGAATACGCGGGCATTGAATAGGTTCCAGAATTGTAACATGACAAAGAAAGTGAAGAAAATGGTGAGGTTGTGTACGTCCATACCTTGCGCGCTGTGGTCGAAATAATAAATCATTCCGAGCAATACGACAAGGAAGAGAGTGCCTACACCTATTATATTAGTACGCATCGCTTTGCTGATGATGAAATCAGTGCTGCGGCGCGGTTTCTCCTGCATGACGGTTTCGCTGGGAGGAATGGAAGCCAGAGCCAGAGCGGCAAAGGTGTCCATGATCAGGTTAACCCACAACATTTGTGTCACGGTCAATGGAAGTTCTGTTCCGATCATTGAACCTAACAGCACGATCAGCAGAGCAACAAAGTTGATTGTTAACTGGAATACGATGAAACGCTGGATATTCTTATATAGAGAACGTCCCCACATAACGGCAGTGCCGATACTGTTGAATGAGTCGTCGAGCAACGTGATGTCACTGGCTTCTTTGGCAACGGAAGTACCTGTACCCATTGACAAACCTACTTGCGCATGGTTCAGAGCAGGTGCGTCATTCGTACCGTCTCCGGTTACAGCGACTACGGCTCCTTTCTGCTGGAGTAGCTGCACAAGACGTTGCTTGTCCGTCGGACGGGCACGCGACATGATTTTGAGATCCATCACGCGGTCCAGTGCTTCTTCGTCACTAAGTTCGGCAAAGGCAACACCGGTGATACGGTTCCGTTCGGTATCTGTTTCCGGTTGCCACAGTCCGATCTGACGGGCAATCTCCGTAGCTGTTCCCGGAGTGTCACCGGTAACAATCTTAATACCGATACCTGCCGACTGGCATTTGGCTACAGCAGCGGGTACATCCGGACGAATCGGGTCTGAGATAGCTACGACCCCTAAGAAATTCAGGTCGTTGGCAGATACCAGTTCCGCACAGTCGTTCGGCTCGTTTTCTCCTACTATTTTGAAGGCGAATCCGAGAGTACGCATCGCCATATTCTGATAATTCAGTAACTGCGCTTCTACCGTCGAACGATATTCGACTGCATCCACCCGTCTTCCATCCAGTACGACTTCCTTACATTTGCCGAGTACGATTTCGGGTGCTCCCTTGATATAGAGTACTTTCTTTCCGATGATCGGAGACTCGACGAGAGTCGCCATGAATTTGCGTTCGGTCGAGAATGTAAGCTGGTCGAGGATATGGGCCTGTTCACGCAGTTCGAGGTAATTTTTGCCTTGACTGTTGAGCCATAATAACAAGGCGACTTCTGTTGGGTTACCCACCCCTTTGGGTTTTTCCCCGGCTGCTTCTTCTTCGAGGAAAGCGGTGGAGTTGGCACTGATTCCCTCTGCGACGAGAGCACTGATATCATCATCGGCCAGATGACCGCCATTTTTGATTCCGTAGAAATTAGGTTCGTGTACCTGCATCAGGTTTTGCGTCAGTGTACCCGTTTTGTCGGTACAAATCACGGTGATAGCTCCCATGGTTTCACAGGCGTGCATTTTTCGTACCAGGTTGTTGGTCGAGAGCATGCGGCGCATATTCAGAGCCAGACTGAGCGTTACACTCATCGGTAATCCTTCGGGGACGGCTACTACAATCAAGGTTACAGCCATCATGAAATATTTGAGGGTCCGCTCGAAAACCGGAAGCCACTCGTGCCAACCGTTCAGCGAACTGAAATCGTAGAACAGCAGTACATCTTTTACAAAGAAAATAAGGAAAGCAAGTCCGGCAACGGTAAATCCTATCTTTCCGATCAGGTTTGCAAGCTTGGTCAGCTGTATATTCAGAGGAGTCGGCTCCAGATTTTCTTCGGTGCTCTGACGGGCTACTTTACCGATCTCTGTAGCATCCCCTACGTGCAGTACGCGCATAGTGCCGTGTCCGTCTACTACTGTTGTACCACGCATCACCAAATTGGAGGCATAAGTTGCTTCTTCATCAAAATCCGCTTCGATTACGGTCTTATTGATCACCGGTTCTCCGGTCAGGTTGGACTCGTTTACTTGCAGTGAGATAGCTTCCAGTAACTGTCCGTCGGCGGGAATCTCTTCGCCTGTTTCCAATATGATAATGTCGTCTACAACGACGTCTTTGCGTGGAATTTCCTGTACATGTCCGTTACGAATCACCTTTACGAGTGTTTCTTCGTTGACAGCGTTCAGTAAGTCGAATTTTTTATTGGCATCGTATTCGAAAAAGAAACCGATACCGGTAGCCAGCAGGATAGCTGCTATAATTCCGATCGTCTCGGCATATTCATTCTCGATAATGGAAATGACTAGTGAGAATACGGCTGCTACCAATAATACGCGTACAACCGGGTCTTCGAATTTTTCGAGGTAAAGCTTCCAAAGGGAAGGGCGCTTGGGGGGTGTTAACAGATTGACACCGTTCTTTTCTCTGCTTTGCAGGACTTCATTGTCCGTAAGGCCTAAATGATAATAATCGTCTTTTTTTGTAGTACTCATGCAAATACATGCGTTTGATTAGGACCGCAAAAATACAACATAAAATTGTGATAAAATGTTTAATTAAAACTTTTTATGAAGTAACTTTATTCAGGACGGCCACAAGTGCGATAGGGAATCGTAAACCAGAACGTTGATCCTTTGCCCTCTACAGAGTCTGCGCCAATTTGTCCCTCCAGTTTGTTTACGATGGTTTGGGAGATAGAGAGTCCCAGTCCTGTCCCTTTCTTTTCCTTGTTCAGTTTCACAAAGCGACCGAAAACTTCCGGTAGTTTGTCAGCGGGAATTCCGGTTCCGGTGTCTGTGACATAAAAATAAAGTTCGGTGTCTCTTGCCTTGTAGCCTATACGGACATTTCCTTCTTGGGTGAATTTAATGGCATTGGTCGTAAAATTGGAGAGTACCTGTGCAACCCGGTTCCGATCTGTCTCTATGGTACAGGAGGGAAGCCCCGGTTCTGCTATTATTTGAATATTTCCTCCCGTCTCGTTGACTCTCATTTGGAAAAGCTGTCGCAAGTCGGATAGCAACAGATTGATATCTACTTTGGTATATACAAATTCCAGTGTACCTGCTTCTATTTTCGACATATCGAGAATATCATTCACCAGTTGCAGCAGCAAGTCGGCATTCATTTTGATAATTTCCTGATATTGCGCCTTCTCTTCTTCTGTGTTGGCACTGGCCAGTATTTCGGCAAATCCGGTAATGGCATTGAGGGGAGTGCGGATTTCATGACTCATGTTAGCCAGAAATGCCGACTTTGAAATATCGGCATTTTCAGCTTTCTCTTTGGCCAGTGTCAGTTCCTTTTCAGCTTGTTTGAGTTGGGTGATGTCATGAACGGTGAGTACCATGTTTTCTTCTTCGTTAAGGAGAAAATAGGAGCCGGATATGACGGCGTCACATGCTACGGATTTTTTTTCGGCAGTCAGTACGTTCAGGGTTGCTTCCAGGTCAGTGAAGCTTCTTCTTTGCTCGAAAGCCTGACGGATGGCGCAACGTATGGGACAGGAACCGCAGTAAGCATGTGTACCACAACCGCCCTCTGCCGATAATGCATTGCGGCACTGCAACAAGTCGCCTACTCTCTTTTCTTCCAGGCTCTTTTGTGTTCCTGTCAGTTGGTAGTAGTTGGTTTTTAATACTTTGAAGTCGTTATCTATTAATAGAATATAGGCATGAACATTTTTCAGAATAGCACTGGCGATGTGACTGGTGTGTTCCAGTTTCCTGGATTCCCGGAATAGTCGCTTTTGCATCCGAAGACATTTTCTCCGTTCCCATAGGTAACTGAGCAGGAGAACTGCGCATAAAATGATCAGAATAGATAGCAGTGCTATTAGCATGATGTAACTTGTTGGCTTTGTTCTACAAATGTGCTACAAAGATAACTTTTTTACTTGGGATGAAAAAGAAGTTTGAACAATTTGCAGCTATTTACGTTATATTATTTAGTAAACCAATAAAAAGCGAACATTATGAAGAAGTACATTTGCACAGTCTGTGAATACATTTACGACCCCGCACAAGGAGATCCTGATAGCGGAATTGAACCGGGAACAGCTTTTGAAGACATTCCAGAAGATTGGACTTGTCCACTTTGTGGAGTCGGAAAAGAAGACTTTGAACCGTACGAAGGATAAAAACTAAAAGAGAGAAGGGATTATTACGAGATGACCGGGTGCATTGCATCCCGGTCTTTTTTGATTTCAGCGTATGCTGAACTTTGTTTTATTATAGTTTTTATACTGTCGGGTCAGGTGCTTCCTCGTCGCTATCGTCACCGCCACCGTCGGGGTTAGGAGGAGTAGGGGTAGTTCCGTTATCAACGACATCACTGCCGGTTACCAATTTTTGAATACTTGCCTTTTTTAGCATATCCTTAAACTTGTATCCCGGAGTAAATACGATTTTCACCCGACGAATCGTGTCGGAATCCACTGCCGCTTCCGTTTCCTGACTTTCGCTGCTGATGCCGGGACGAAATTGTCCGAAATCACCCAGTTGTACGGAGATACCTTTGTTTAAGTTTATATTCAGCGTATCGATCAATGCGTCGAGTACAAACTTGACGGCTCCGCTGGGAACCATTCCCACTTTTGAAATCTCATCACACAAATCCTTGAAATTAACCGTATTGGTAATAAAATTCTGTGCTACATATTTTTTGGTTTTCTCTTTACCGAAACCAATCATTCTTTTTTAACGACATACCTAAGTGCCATAATCTTTTTTGTTTTTTAATAGTTAGTAAATCTGTTTCTTTTGTTTTGTGATCACGATGCAAATGTATGTGTTTCCAAATTAACTGCCAAGCAAAAAACTCAAAGTGCGTTAATCAGTTTCTTCAACTAAAGAAATGGTTAGATGTTTTTTTGTTGTTCTCCTTTCATCTTTTTCTGATTGAAGATTGTCCTTTTCATATCATATCCATACCTTTGTTAATTCAAGAATCCAACGTGACTCCGGTGACTCAGGAGCCGGGATGTCCGGAGCACGACCGGCTAGGCGATGGAAAGGGAATGAAGAATATGAATCAAGAATTAACGGATGTAGTATAAATGATGACTTCCTGTTTATTAAGAATACACAGTTTACGCTTTTTCGACGGAGGCTTGCATGAGGTTCCTGTAGAAGAAGTGATGACGGTTGCGCTTATTGCGATATTTATCTTTGTTCCGTACCTGTGGCTTGTCCGGTATTTAAAAGACAAGAGGCTGGACTCGGACGAGAAAGACAAATTTATACAAATACATATTATCTCGACCATTGTCCTGACTATTGCGGGCGGTGTTTTTGCACGGATGTCCGGACTTGTCAATAAATGGATAGACGAACAACCATTGATTATCGCTGTTTACATCGCTTTGGCGCTTAGTTCCTTCGGTATCATTGTTGGAAAAATGATCGACTTTTGGATGTATTGTCTCCGAAAGAAAATGTTTTAAGGTCTCTGTATATAGATGCCTGTTGCCTCTGTCCGAAGAAGGTTGGAAACAGGTTTTGTCCGGTATTTATTGCTAAAGTATGGTTTTGAGTTTCTCTTTGTATAATTGATATTATTGCTCCTTCTATCATTCTTGTTGACTTAAGAGTAGTTGACTTATTTTTTTACAAAAATATGTTATTCAACATTTATGAGAAATAACGTATGCTATAATTTTGTTTTTAATAGTAAGTTTGTTAAATTTATGAATTCATCTAACCTAAAAAGATTTTGTGCTATGATTAGTAATCATTAAGAGAATGGTTCATTTGCTCTATGAGTAAGTATAACAGGATCAAGGTATGACTTCGCTCCTAATGTATGAATTGGATTATATGAACAAATTGCGATTGATTATTTTAATTGCCTAATAAAGGCAATAGTTTTCAGGCAATTTTTAATACGATAAGCTGTACAAATAGGCTTCTAAATTTATTGGTTTTTAGTAAGTCTTGATTATTATTGCGGGAAGAGTTTATTGATTGCTTCCTCCTTGTTGATGCTATATAGAAGTTTATTAATTATTGCTATATAAATAATGCAAGCTTCATGAAAGGATCGTTTTTTCTGTTTTTTTTATTTGTATGCTTTTGTATACAAGGCAATGCAAAAGAGGTGAGAGACTCTATTTGGGAAGTTTCACTATATTCATCTGAGTCTGGTGCAGAAGACCCATTGGTGCCTCAAGTAATCCCTCTTTCACCGCAATCAGCTGTTTATCAGAAATACTTGAATCATAAAATAAATGAATGTACAGGAATACCTGATATTCGTATTCCTTTATATGAATTGGAAGTAAGAGGTCTGAAAATTCCTATTGTTCTTTCTTATCATGCCTCTGGTATCAAAGCCCATCAATATGACGGTGATGTTGGGGCGGGGTGGAGTCTAAATGTCGGTGGCTTTAAAGTCATGAGATCCGTATATGGCGGAGAAGACGAAAGAGTTGATAGATATAGCTATGCTACCTGGGAATCTAATTATGCCAATCTGGACGGATACACCAGTACTGCACAGCAACGAATGGACAAAGATACATATTTAAGCCGATTTGTTTTGGGGGCACAAGATGGGGAACATGATCATTTTTCATATATACTACCTTCATCATCTGGGCATTTTATTCTCCAAAACAGCACGAGAGCGGGGCAGGTCAGGGCATTAATCGCCGAAAACAATCGGGACAGGATCTCTTTTTCAGGCGGGGACGGTACCTATTCATTTCGAAATATAACAGTCACTGACGGAGAGGGTTTTATTTACGAAATGAGTGTCGATAATAAAGAATACGCATCTGACAATAACACGGTCATTGGATGGCCCTTGTTTAAAATATCAACACCTTATAATGAGGAGGTTAAGTTTGAGTATTCCAAATATGCAACAATGTATAATGAAGGTTGGGCTACTCATTTTTCATATACTGAAGCTCCTTTCTACACAAATTGGATTCCGTATGATAATGTATCTCCTAACGATGGTGAACTTACCGGAGATAGATTTTCTTTTCCTTATTCTTTCACAGACTATCAGAATTCATCCTTATTGGTACAAAAAATAGATGCGCCTAATTGTAAAATAGTGTTCCTGCGAAGAGGGATGCCATATCCGAGTGGGTCAAGGGCTGACCAGCGTTATCAATGGAACCAGCTTGTCACTGATATTGAGATATACAATATGAGTAATGAATTGATTAAAAAAGTACATTTCGATTATGAACTAGTAACAAAAGGAGGAATCAATCGACATAATTTATTAAAGGCACTTGTTATTAGCGGACAACAACCCTCTTCCGAAGAAAAATATGCCTTCTCTTATTATCCGCCTTTATCAAATTCAGTCACAAATGAGTGGGGATACGGTGGAGCCGGAACATGGATACATGAGTTGTTCCGAACCTATCCACAGTTGTTATATAAGAAAAGAATTTCAGGGATAGATGAATATACACAATTTGAAAAAGTTGTGGATTCTTATTATATAAAGGGGTTCGGAAATCGTTCTGCCGGTACGAATCCGACATCCAGCGAGTATTCTTTGCAGAAAATAGTATTCCCAACCGGTGGTTTTACCGAGTATGAATATGAATCACATGAGGATGATGAGGGGGTAAAAGTAGGAGGATTGCGGATAAAAAGAATAACTTCTAAAATAGCGGAGGATTCAACCCCAATTATAACAGAATATCAATATGGAGAAGCTAAGGTAGAGGTTCATCTTTCAGCAACAGATTTTGCGGAGGAACAATATGGCTTATCTTTTTTTGAACAAGTTGCTGCACCAGGTTTTGGGAATATAGCATATAGAGGTACCAGGACACTAATTTTCTCTACAACTCCAATACAAGAAGAATTGTGGGGCTCATCTGTCCGATACGGGAAAGTCAGTATCTTGCAATATGATCAAGGCCAAAATAAATACAACGGGAAAACTGTGATGCGGTTCGGGCACATCCCATTCAATGAGAGAAAATCTATTGCGCAAAGAGCCTATATTACGCCATTTGCCGGGGATTACTCCATTAATTTGACAATGCCAAACAATACCTTTGGCAGGGGATTTTGGGTAGGTTCGTATCTAGGTTATGAACCAGTACTTACAAACCGAATATATTATGACCAATATGGTACGATAAAAAAGGAAGAGAATTATGTCTATTCAGGTGTGGATAAAGAAGTTTCCAAAGAGCTGAAGGTGAAAAATAAAATAAAAGTAACTATTTCTGGCAATTTTAATCCAATTAATGTCTATCGGTTTGTGTCGACTTGCTACGATTATATAGAATATGACCTTCATATGGGTTTTTATCGTCTAGATGCAAAAAATGTCATCGATTATACTGATAGCGGAATCGTTACTTTCAATGAGTCCTATTCTTATAATCAAAACAATCAATTGAAGGAAAAGACGACCTATCCAATTGTAGAGCAATATAATTACCCTGAGGATTTTACCGATGCAATCTACAGTAGCATGGTTACAGCCAATATTCTGTCTCCAATTATTGAAAGAATAAAGTATAATCTTAGTTTCTCCCGAAACGAAATAGGAAGAATGAAGACAAACTACTCATCATTTGGCAATATGTATTTGCCTTCATCCAAACAAAGCAAAATATATGGTGATTACCGTACAGATATCTTTTACGACTTGTATGATATGCAAGGGAACATCCGGCAGTATACGACCCTGGATGGCACTAGTACTGTTTTGCTTTGGGCTTATAAAGGACAATATCCGATTGCTGAAATAAAAAACACTACTTATAGTCATGTCTTGGGAATTGTCAATGAATCTGCTTTAAATGCTATTTCATCCAGGATTGCTCCGACTGACTCAGACTGGGTATTGATTAATAATCTCCGCTCTGATCCCGCGATGAGCAATGCCTCTGTAACGACATACACTTACAAGCCACTGATCGGCATTCTGACAATAACAGATCCGACAGGTTTAACGGTTTACTATGAATATGATTCTCTAGGTCGTCTTCTTCGGGTTAAAAATGATTCAGGTAAGGTAATTGAGGAATATGAATATTATTATGCAGAATAAAATAAAAAAGGGAATGAAATCAAAATGGCTTATTCATATCCTAACGAGCTTATTATTGATAATGAGCTTGTCGAATGTGGATGCACAGGTGGTTTATCATCCGGAATTTCTGCCGGCGGCAGATAATGCAGTCTACTTTAATACAGAATGCCAGGCATTATGTTGGGAAGAATTTTTGTGCAAAGGAAGCATTTCCACAAGCGGTATTAATAAGGTTTTCACAGAAATGGAATTTAGTGTTTTTGGCTCCCCTCTCTATATAAGTTTTAATATAAATTATAATGGAAGCGGTTTCCCGCGTTTTGCAGTTGTTGACAGGCAGTTCAATCTCAAACCGATAGCATCTTCCACTTTCTCTAAAGGATATCTTCACTTATCTTTGGATACTATATCCCAGGTGCCGATACCAAGCACACCGGATGACAGACACCTGCTTGCTTTAGTTTTCTACGTTGTAGATGCCGAACATAAAGACACGCATATTACTAACATAAACCAACTTTTTCCAGGTAGTGAAATCTGCATGCCTATGAATGGGGATTTGCTTTTTGCATTACAAGCCACCCGTCAAGAACCACAATCAATACCTGAAATAGAATCATACGATCCTGAGCCTGTATTAGGTCCAATAAGCTCTGATCAAAATTATATTCGTACCCGGACAATGAGGAGTGAGTCAGGGAATACTTATCTGGAGCGTAAAGATTTCTTTGATGGACTTGGCCGGCCTGTACAGTCTGTGCAAACAAGGATTACTCCTACATATGGCGATTTGGTCACTATGCAACAATATGATGTTTACGGTAGGGAATCCAGGAGCTGGTTGCCTGTTTATATCAGTGGAAATAATGGCTCATACGTTCGCCCTGACTCTATAATCTCGAAAGCTAAAAGAAGTTATGGTGGTGATTCTCATGCTTATAAGTTTCCTGGTTACGAAGACAGTCCTTTAAATTTTATCAGTAAGCAATATGGAGCCGGAGAAGATTGGCACAAAAAAAGAAAAGGTGTTACTTATGGCTACTTTACTAATTTGCCGGATATTGATTCCTTAACGTGTATCGAATATGCAACGATGGAGTCATCTGTCAGTGATACAGTGCTAATTATCAATAAGATTGGTGCTTATAGCGCTAATGAGCTGACTGTTGCCTGTGTCGAAGATGAGGACAGTAATGTCTCATTCGAATTCAAGAACAAACTGGGACAGAGAATACTGACCCGATATTGTGTAAATGATGGAAATGCAAGGACTTTTTATGACACTTATTATATTTACGATACCTCAGGCAATCTAAAAGCTGTACTTCCTCCATTAGCGTCCGATGCAATGAAGACAGGGACTGTATGGTCTAATATGGGAAATGATTTTATTCGGGATTATGCTTATCTATATAAGTATGATAACCGTAATCGATGCATTGCTAAACGCCTACCGGGGGTACAATGGATATATTACGTATATGATAAAGCCGACCGGTTAATACTGTCACAAAATGGCGAACAACGAAAGAGAAATGAATGGCTTTTCTCAATTCCGGATATCTTTGGGCGCGTTGTTTTAACCGGTATCTGTACTGATGATCATACTCCTGCAGTTGATTCCCTTGCTGATAGCATAGTGAGAGCAGAATGGTACCCGGGTCACAGTGATGAATTGATGGGGTATATAATAACAGGAATGACACTTGTCTCGCCCATTGTAATGACTGCGAATTATTATGACCATTATGATTTTCGTGCATTGGGCGGATTCTCAAATGCAGGTTTATCATATACTTCGTCAGGTATAGATGCCGGTTATTTGAAGCGTTATGGAGATGATACTTCACAAAGCAGATACAAACACAAAGGGTTATTGACAGGTGTAGCGACAAGTGTATTAACTCCTGATGGCAGTGTATCCAATGCTTATCTTTACAATACGATGTATTATGACAAGCAAAAACGTCTTATACAGTCAAAAGAAACTAACTATTTGGGTGGTATAGAAGCGAGATATACAGCATATAATTTTGTCGGACAGCCTGTACAAATCACTCATACACACACAACAGAGGGAAAAAATGAACAAAAAGAAGTTCTTACTTATACTTATGATCATGCTGGCCGCTTGCTTGCTACTACACATCAACTGAATAATGGGATAGAAGTTACGCTTGTTAGTAATGAATATGATGAATTGGGACGATTGACATCTAACAGTTATAATGGTCAAAGCAATTTAAAAACGAATTATACATATAATATTCGTTCGTGGATAAAAACAATCTCTAGCTCGTTATTTACTCAAACGTTATATTATAATGATCATCGTAGCAGCGGCACGAATAATCCCAGTTACAATGGTAGTATCTCTGGTATGGATTGGAAAGTGGCTGATGACAGGAATCGTGGTTATAACTTCTCTTATGATAACCTTTCACGCCTTACCGGTGCCGATTATCTGGAGGGTAATGTAGCAAGTGACAAATTTAATACTTCATATAGTTATGACAAGCATGGGAATATGCTGAGTTTGAGCCGTCATGGTAATGTAGGAACCAGTACCTATGGTATTGTGGATGACCTTACTTTGAGCTACAATGGGAACCAGTTGGTTGGTGTCGAGGATAAGGGTACGAATCCCAGCTTATCTCTGTCGATGGATTTCAAGGACGGTTCCCACGAATCTGTCGAGTACAGTTATGACGACAATGGCAATATGGTGAAAGATTTGAATAAGGGAATTAGCAGGATTGAATATAACTTCCTAAATTTACCCCGGCAGATAAGTTTTAGCGGAGGGAACAATCCGGTTAATGAGTATGTTTACTCAGCCGGTGGGAAGAAGCTTTCTGTCATTCATAGGTCATCTACTGTGAAGCGTACCGATTACGTTGGTAATATGATTTATGAGAATGGTTCTTTGAAACGTATCCTGATTGATGGAGGTTATATTGAGAATGGGATATACCATTTCTATCTTCAGGATCATTTGGGAAATAACCGTGTTGTTGCTAAGTCTGATGGAACGGTGATTCAGACAAATCACTATTATCCTTATGGTATGTATTTTGCAGAGGGCTCTTTTGCAGACAAGCAGCCTTATAAGTATAACGGGAAGGAGTTGGATACGGAGAATGGGCTAAACTTATATGATTATGATGCCAGACAGATGGAGGCAACGTTAGGCCGTTTCACTAGTGTCGATCCGATGGCTGAGAAGTATTATTCAGTGTCACCGTATGCATATTGTGGTAATAATCCAGTGATGTTGGTTGATGTTAATGGTAAGGAATGGGGCATTGTCCTGAATGCTAATGGCACTATGACTGTAACTTTGGCTGTAAATCTAAGGACTAGCTCAGACCTCACTTTGACCAGTTCACAAATCGGTGAAATTAAGACGGCTATAAGTACGCAGCTGAATAACACTTTTCAGGATGTGTCGGGGGGGAGAATTTCCGCTTCGATGAGTTTTGATGGTGGGAAAGATCCTAACCGTTTAACTCCTACAATAACTTTAAACGGGGATAATGACATTATGGGGCTAGGATTTACCTATTATGGGGATGTTCAATTAAATGTCAACAATATAAGTGAAATGACGGAGTTGGGCGAAACAGGCGTACATGAATTATTCCATACGCTTAATTTGCAAGACTTGACTGATACACCGCATATTTCAGATACAAAATTAATTAAAACAGATAATGGATATGTGACAACATCTGCAACGGCAAATAATATCCACAAAAAAATAATGAACTATGTAAAGACTGAAAAATCATGCGCCCAAAATGCAGCCGTCAAGTATCTGAAAAATCTCAAGAAGATTATAAAA
>ENA-UEQB01002550-UEQB01002550.1-human-gut-metagenome-genome-assembly--contig:-NODE-2550-length-12869-cov-7.585053_pt1 | contig 12869 bp, 15 predicted proteins | sample MGYA00242901_ERZ507918 | MGnify/ENA primary metagenome ERZ507918 (study PRJEB26167, sample SAMN06115405) | human gut metagenome | host: Homo sapiens | place: China:Sichuan | collected 2016-04-06... | reverse complement strand
TTTGTACATGTAGACCCAAAGGAACGTATGGAAGTTCTGAGTTTTTCTACTGTCAGCCGTTACATGGTGATGCGCGGTGAGAGTAGTCCTGCTGTAATTCCTGACGAGCAAATGGCTCGTTTCCGTTTCATGCTTGATTATTCTGCGGAATCAGTTAGCATGAACAGCTCCCCTTTGGCTCGTGGCGAACAGGTTCGTGTGATCAAAGGTCCTCTGACGGGGCTGGTTGGTGAACTGGTTCATGTGGATGGTAAAAGTAAGATTGCTGTTCGTTTGAATATGTTGGGATGTGCATGTGTAGATATGCCTATCGGGTATGTTGAACCTGTTTCAGTAGTTGTTTAACTCACAAAGGGGGATGAATACTATTCTTTTACAAGAAAAGATTGACCGTTTGTTGGATTCCGTACGTTTGTTGCTCCCAGATGGGAATAATATGGGATATGTGTATTCTGATGATCTGGCTCAATTGAATAAAAGCATTCATGATCAAATTAATGAATTATATTTTCAGCGAGGCGAAACAATGGAGCAGGATGTTGCTTTATGCTTAGCTATCTTGATGGGGTACAGTGTGTCGATATATGCTAATCCTGAAGATGAATTTCACAAACAAAATATCCTTTATCGTTCTCAAAAGTTTTTGGAAGATATTCCTTCTTTCCCTTTACGACAACAGTTATCTGCAATTTGCTATGAAATAGAATAAATTTAGGAGAATCTTACTTATCATGAATTTAATTTTTATAATAATGACCTTTGTCATTTCTGTTTGGATTGGGTTGAATTTATGGTGGGATAATGTGAGAGATAAAAATAAAAAATAGTAGTATGCTAAAACGTCGCTTACAACATTCTCCCCAATTCTTCCTGGCCTTTTATGCGAGTATTTTTATCTTTCTGATTTATACTTGCGCCTATGCGTTCCGTAAATCTTTTACAGCGGGGCTTTATGCAGACGAATATTTATGGGGCTTTGACGTGAAGATTCTTTATGTTTTAGCAGAGATCATAGGCTATGCATTATCTAAATTCATAGGTATCCGTGTGCTTTCTTCAATGAAGCCCGATCAGCGTATTTACTATACTATAGGTTTGATGAGTTTTTCAGAGATTGCGCTTTTGGGTTTCGCTGTTTTCCCTGTTCCATTGAAGATCTTTTCAATATTTCTAAGCGGGCTTCCTTTAGGCATGATCTGGGGTGTAGTTTTCAGTTATATAGAAGGGCGTCGTATAAGCGAGGTTCTGAATGTAGGTCTTAGTGTTGCGTTGATTGTATCGTCCGGCCTGGTGAAGACATTAGGGCAGTTTATCATGGATACCTTTCATGTGACCGAGTATTGGATGCCTGTAGCTACCGGTGCTTTCTGTTTTCCGGTAATGCTTGTCTGTGCTTATATGCTGAATCAGATCCCTGAACCATCAGATCTTGATATCCGCTTGCGTACCAGACGCGCTCCCATGGACCAGCATGAACGTCGAAAATTTCTTCATAAATTCTTCTGGGGAATCTGTATGTTGATCGTCTTTTATGGTTCCCTGACGGTGTTCCGTGAATTGCGTGATTCTTTTGCTGCCGATATCTGGAATGAGATGCATGTTGAAGGTGCCTTTATTTTTACTCAGACGGAGCTTCCTATTGCCTTTCTTGTCTTATTGCTGATGTTCCTGATTGTTTTCATTCGAAATAACCGTCTGGCGTTGAACCTGATTTATTCGATTTCGGTCATCGGCAGTTGTATTATGATTTTTTCCACTTTCTTGTTTATAAAAGGTTATTTGTCTCCCGTTACTTGGATGATTAGTTCAGGTTTGGGCATGTATATGGGTTATATTCCCTTTACTTATCTGATAGAGCGTCTGATTGCTTCGCTGAAAGTAGTCAGTACAGCTGTGTTCGTTATGTATTTGGCTGATTCTTTTGGCTATCTGGGTACGACAATCGTATTCCTGACGAAGAATTTTGCTCATCTGGAATTGTCCTGGACAGCTATGCTTGCCAATACCGCTTTTATAACAGGTTTTATTTCCCTGGTTACGATCATTGTCGTATGCCGATATTTTCGCCGTCAACTTAATACACTCACCATATTATCAGAAAAATGATAAAGACAGCTATGATAATGGCCGCGGGTACGGGCACTCGTTTTGGTCATTATACAGAATTGATTCCTAAAGGCTTTGTTGAAATAGGGAATGTTCCTATGATTATCCGCTCGATAGATACTCTGCTCTCCTGTGGAATAGAACGTATTGTAATCGGTACAGGGTATCACAAAGAGGTTTATGAGGCACTGAAGCTACAATACCCCCAGGTGGAAACTTGTTTTAGTCCCCGCTATGCGGAAACTAACAGTATGTATACCCTTTATAATACTCATCCTTTGATAGGTAGGGACGATTTTTTGTTATTGGAATCCGATCTTGTCTTTGAGAAGCGGGCCATCACTTCCCTGTTGGATTGCCCTGAGCAGGATGTGATGCTTATCACTCCGGTGACTAAGTTTCAGGACCAGTATTATGTGGAGTATGACGAGAATCATCGTCTTTCCAACTGTTCCGTGAATCGTGATGAAGTGGATGTAAAAGGTGAGCTGGTAGGCATTCATAAGCTTTCCAATACGTTTTACAGGAAGATGTGTGCCGATTATGCTTCCATCGTAGCTGACCAGCCTAAATTGGGTTATGAGTATGAGCTGCTCCGAATGTCCCGTTCTGTATGTCCTGTCCATGTCCTGAAAGTGGATGGTTTAATGTGGTATGAGATAGATGATGAAATGGACAAAGAATATGCCGAAGCAAATATAATTCCTCAATTTAAATAAATATGCAAGTAATAATTTTGGCAGCCGGTATGGGCCGGAGACTGGGTGAACTGACTCATGACAATACCAAATGTATGGTTAAGGTGAATGGTGTTCGTCTGATTGACCGTTTGCTTCATCAACTGGTTTCGGTCCCTTGTTCTCTGCATCGCATTGTTATTGTGGTCGGATATGAGGGTAAGAAGCTGAAAGAGTATCTGGGAGACTCTTTTCAAGATATTCCTTTAGAATATGTTGAAAATCCCATTTATGATAAAACAAATAATATCTATTCTTTATTCCTGGCAAAAGAGGAACTGTCCCAGGATGATACATTGCTGGTCGAATCAGATATGATTTATGAAGATGGCGTGTTTGATAGAGTTCTGGCTGAGTCATCTCCCAATTTGGCTGTGGTAGCTAAATACGAAAGCTGGATGGACGGTACAATGGTTGTTCTTGATAGCGAGAACAATATTGTCAGTTTTGTTCCCAAGTCTGCATTCAGTTATAATGATATATCCCGCTATTATAAAACGGCTAATATTTATAAATTCAGCCGTGATTTTTCTGTGTCCAAATACATTCCTTTTTTGGAGGCTTACAGTAAGGCAATGGGGACGAATGAATATTACGAGTCTGTTCTGCGTGTTCTTTCCATGCTGGACAAGACTGGTCTGAAAGGCCTTCCAATGGATAATATGAAATGGTATGAAATAGATGATGTTCAGGATCTGGATATCGCGGAAACTCTGTTTGCGGATGGTGAAACGAAATTGCTTCGTTATCAGCAACGTTATGGCGGTTATTGGCGTTTCCCGCATTTGCTGGATTTTTGTTATCTGGTGAATCCTTATTTTCCTACAGAAAGAATGAAAAATGAACTTCGTGCCAGTTTTGATACATTGCTGAGCGAGTATCCTTCGGGTATGAAAGTAAATACCTTGTTGATGGGAAAATACTTTAATATTCATCAGGATTATGTTTGTGTTGGGAATGGTGCGGCTGAACTGATCAAAAGTCTCATGGAACAACTCACCGGAAAGCTGGGAGTTGTTTATCCTACTTTTGAGGAATATCCTAACCGTCTGGATAAGAATGCTCTGATTTCTTATATTCCTGATAATAGAGACTTCAGCTATACAGCTAAAGATCTGGAGGAGTACTTTGAGAATAAGGATATCAGTTCACTTTTGTTGATCAATCCCGATAATCCTTCCGGTAATTTTATTCCTCGTGAAGATGTGTTAGGTTTGGCGACGTGGGCAAAGTCCAGAAATATCCGCTTGATCGTAGATGAATCCTTTGTCGATTTCTCTGTGGAATCGGTTTCCAATACATTATTACTTAACAATATATTAGAGAGTTTTCCGAACCTGGTTGTACTGAAGAGTATTTCCAAGTCCTATGGTGTTCCGGGGCTGCGTTTAGGAGTATTGGCAACAAGTGATACGTCTTTGATTCAGACTATCCGCAAGGATGTTTCCATTTGGAATGTTAATTCTTTTGCGGAATATTATATGCAGATATTTGGAAAGTATGAAAAGGATTATCTACAAGCGTGTCAGGAATTTATAGCTGAGAGGGAACGGTTCTGTCAGGAGTTACAAAATATTTCATTTTTACGTGTAATTCCTTCACAGGCTAATTACTTTTTGTGTGAGGTTATTGGTATTTCTTCAAAGGAGCTAACCTTAAGGTTGTTGGAGGAGAATATACTGATAAAGGATTGCAGTGGGCTATTCTGTTGATACGGGAAGAAATGTGTACCTGCAACCGTCCCTTGCCAGTCAAGGTGTAAAAGGTACAGTTACCAACGCTTTAGCGTCTGCTTTTGTCGGTTCGCTTGGCGGTGGGAAATCGTTCTGTAACAATCTTCTGGTATATTATGCGGTGCTGTTTGGCGGTCAAGCACTTCTGTTAGACCCTAAAAGTGAGCGTGGTAACTGGAAAGAAACGCTCCCAGAGATTGCACATGAAATCAATATCGTAAATCTTACCAGCGATAAGGACAATGCAGGGCTTCTTGACCCGTTTGTGATTATGAAGAATGTAAAAGACGCTGAAAGTCTGGCAATCGACATCTTAACATTCCTTACGGGTATTTCTTCAAGGGACGGCGAAAAATTCCCCGTACTTCGTAAGGCAGTACGCTCCGTTACCCAGAGCGACAGTCGGGGCTTGCTCCATGTGATAGACGAGCTACGCCGTGAAGATACGCCCATATCAAGAAATATCGCAGACCATATCGACAGCTTCACGGACTACGACTTTGCACACCTGCTGTTTTCAGACGGTACGGTAGAAAATGCTATCAGTCTGGATAATCAGCTCAATATCATTCAAGTAGCCGACCTTGTACTGCCAGATAAAGATACCACTTTTGAAGAATACACGACCATTGAATTGTTGTCTGTGTCTATGCTGATTGTGATTAGTACCTTTGCCCTTGATTTTATCCATTCGGACAGAAGCATTTTTAAGATTGTCGATTTAGACGAAGCGTGGGCGTTCTTAAATGTGGCACAAGGAGAAACCTTATCAAATAAGCTGGTTCGTGCTGGGCGAGCTATGCAGGCAGGCGTTTATTTCGTTACCCAGTCTGCCTATGACGTGTCAAAGGAAAGTCTGAAAAACAATATCGGCTTAAAGTTTGCATTTAGAAGCACGGATATAAACGAGATAAAGCAGACCTTAGAGTTTTTCGGTATCGACAAGGACGATGAGAACAACCAGAAACGCTTGCGTGATTTGGAGAACGGACAATGCTTATTGCAGGACTTATACGGGCGTGTCGGTGTGGTGCAGATACACCCAGTCTTTGAAGAACTGCTACACGCCTTTGATACCAGACCGCCCGTACAGAGAAATGAGGTGGAGTGATGAAAGAAAGGATAAAAGGTGTGTTCACAAAAAAGAAGATTTTCCACTTTCTCAAAATGGCTCTGTTCGTGGTGGCACTCTCCCTTATCCTGCTTTCACTTTTGGGGACGGTGGCTCATGCGACGGGGCTTGTAGACGATACCATAAACGCAGAAAATCTTTATTCAAAATATCCCCTTTCCAACTACCAGCTTGATTTTTTCGTCGATAATAGCTGGTCGTGGCTTCCGTGGAACTGGCTCGACGGTATCGGAAAATCGGTACAATACGGGCTGTACTGCATTACCAACTTTGTCTGGACTATCAGTTTGTATTTGAGTAATGCAACGGGCTATGTGGTGCAGGAAGCCTATAAGCTGGACTTCATCAATGATATGGCAGACAGTATCGGAAAGAGCATACAGACCCTTGCAGGCGTTACCGAGAACGGCTTTTCTTCTACGGGCTTCTATGTTGGTTTCCTGCTTCTCATTATCTTAGTGGTGGGAATGTACGTTGCTTATACGGGACTGATAAAACGGGAAACCAGCAAAGCACTTCACGCTGTTATCAACTTTGTGGTGGTGTTCGTGCTGTCCGCTTCATTTATTGCTTATGCTCCCGACTATATCAAGAAGATAAATGAATTTTCATCAGACATCAGTACCGCTTCTTTGGATTTGGGAACAAAAATCATGCTCCCTAACTCCGACAGCGAGGGTAAGGACAGCGTGGACTTGATACGGGACAGCCTATTTTCTATTCAAGTGGAACAGCCGTGGCTCTTGCTTCAATTCGGGAACAGCAACGCAGAAGAAATCGGGACAGACCGTGTAGAAGCTCTCGTATCGGCAAGTCCAGAGGACGAGGACGGGAAAACCAGAGAGGAAGTCGTGAAAACAGAAATCGAGGACAACGACAATAACAATCTGACAATACCGCAGGTCGTGAACCGTTTGGGTATGGTGTTCTTCCTCTTGTTCTTTAACTTGGGTATCACGATATTTGTATTCTTGCTTACGGGCATGATGTTGTTCAGCCAGATACTTTTTATTATCTTTGCAATGTTTTTACCTATCAGTTTTTTACTTTCCATGATACCGAGCTATGAAAGCATGGCAAAGCAGGCAATCGTGAGAGTATTTAATACCATAATGACACGGGCAGGAATAACGCTCATTGTAACGGTGGCATTTAGTATTTCCAGTATGTTTTACAACATTTCCACAGACTACCCATTCTTTATGGTGGCGTTCTTGCAGATAGTATGTTTCGCTGGTATCTACATGAAGCTGGGCGACTTAATGAGTATGTTCTCACTTAATGCTGGCGACAGTCAAAGCATGGGACGACGCATATTCCGCAGACCGTATCTGTTTATGCGACATCGGGCTAGGCGTATGGAACACCGTATTGCAAGGGCGGTAAGTGCTGGCGGTATTTCGGGCGGTGTAGCTGGTGCGGTGGCTGGAAGTGCCGTTGCTGGCAAGAGAGCCGAAAGAAAAAATACGGCTTCTAAAGAAAATCGGGGCAATACCACTTCCAGCATGGGACAGCGTGCAGGTTCAAAAGTCGGTGCTGTTTTAGATACGAAAAATAAAGTGAAAGACAAGGCAAACGCTGTCAAAGAGAATATCAAGGATATGCCGACACAGACCGCTTATGCGGTGTATTCCGCAAAGGAAAAGGCAAAGTCCAGCGTGTCCGACTTCAAGCGTGGCATGGTGCAGGAACAGCAGTCCAGACAGACGGGACGCTTGGAAAAGCAGGAACAGCGTAAGAAAAATATCGCTGACAAACGTATGGAGCTTCAAAAGGCACAAGAAGCAAGGCAGGTACAGCGAAAGGCTGACGGATCAGCGACAACGGGAGCTACCCGTCCCCATGAGCGACCAGTCACAGCTTCAACCATTCCAAAGCCGAGTGTTGAAAAAATGCAGGAAGTCAAACGCCCAGCCACAGCTCCAACTCCGAAAGCAAGTGAGCCAGTCAAGACAAATGTTATCAAAGAGCGTCCGTTATCTTCTGGTGCTTCTGATAAGAAAGCACCCCAGCCTACACAGACAGTACATAGGCAGAATGTAGAAAAAGTGGTATCGCAGGAAACACGCCAGAATGACACCAAAGACCGCAGGATAAAGGTTCAGCAGACCCAGAGCGTCCAGAAGAACCAGCAGACCATAGAGAAAACCCGTAACCTTGTAACGAAGAAAGGACAGAAGAAAAAATGAAACTGAAACATATCGCTATCATTGGCAGTCTGTTTCCTATCCTCTTTTCTCTGGTGCTTTTCTTTGGCGTCCTCATTAGTGCGGACAGCGACGACGAGAACAGCAATTTTTCTTCTGGCATTACGGGTATGAACCTATCCGCAGAAGTCTTGAAACATCAGCCTATGGTAGAAAAATACGCCAGAGAAAACGGTATCTCCGAGTATGTCAATGTGTTACTTGCTATCATTCAAGTAGAAAGTGGCGGTACGGCAGAAGATGTTATGCAGAGTTCGGAAAGTCTTGGTTTACCGCCTAATTCCTTAGATACGGAAAGCTCAATCAAGCAGGGGTGTAAGTATTTTGCGTCCCTGCTTTCTTCCTGCAAAAATCAAGGTATCGACGACTTGAATGTAGCGATACAGTCTTATAACTATGGCGGTGGCTATGTGGGATATGTGGCAGGAAAAGGAAAAAAACACACTTTTAATCTTGCAGAGAGCTTCGCCCGTGAGAAATCGGGTGGAAAGAAAGTAACCTACACCAACCCGATAGCCGTTGCTAAGAATGGGGGCTGGCGGTATGGCTATGGAAATATGTTCTATGTGGAAGTAGTCAATCAGTATTTAGCAGTTCCGCAGGTATCGGGAGAACTGGCACAAAAGGTAATGAATGAAGCGTTGAAATATCAAGGCTGGAAGTATGTGTATGGTGGCAGTAACCCGAATACTTCCTTTGATTGTTCGGGATTGACGCAATGGTGCTATGGAAAAGCTGGTATCTCCTTACCGAGAACAGCACAAGCACAGTATGACGCAACCCAACATCTGCCACTCTCGCAGGCAAAAGCAGGCGATTTGGTGTTTTTCCATTCCACCTATAACGCTGGTTCGTATGTAACACACGTCGGTATTCTTGTTTCGCCGACACAGATGTACCACGCAGGCGACCCGATAGGATATGCAGACCTAAGTAGTAGTTACTGGCAACAGCACTTAATCGGTGCAGGACGAGTAAAACAATAGAAAGGACTTGAAAAATATGTTTAAGAAGAATAAGAAACAGACAGAAACTATCAAAGAACCAAAAGAAAAAAAGGTGCGTACTGTCAAGGTAGGCACACATAAGAAAACCGTGATTGCGTTGTGGGTGGTGCTTGTCGCAAGCGTGAGCTTTGGGGTGTATAAGAATTTTACGGCTATCGACCAGCACACCACCCATGAAAAAGAAATCATTGAACTTTGCTTGCAGGACACCAACGGGATAGAAAATTTCGTGAAAAACTTTGCGAAGTCCTATTACACATGGGATAACAGCAAAGAAGCTATCGAAGCAAGGACGCAGGCAATCAGCGGTTATCTGACAAAGGAATTGCAGGACTTAAATGTAGACACCATTAGAACCGATATACCGACCAGCTCCACGGTTACAGATGTGATTGTATGGCATATCGAGCAATCGGGAGCGGACACTTTTTCTGCTACCTACGAAGTAGATCAGCAGATAAAAGAGGGAGAACAGACAAGCAATGTGAAAGCAACCTATACTGTAAAAGTCTATGTGGACGCAGACGGGGATATGGTAATCGTTCAAAACCCTACCCTTGCACCAGCAGTTGAAAAATCAGACTATGAGCCTAAGACACCAGAAGCAGACGCAAGCGTGGACGCTGATACGGTAAATGACGCTACCGCTTTTCTGGAAACATTCTTTAAGCTGTACCCAACAGCGACGGAAAAAGAGCTTGCTTACTATGTATTGGGAAATGTGATTGAACCTATCGGCAGGGACTACCTTTATTCTGAACTGGTAAACCCTATCTTTATAAAGGACGGCGACAATGTGAAAGTCAAGGTTGCGGTAAAATTCATTGATAATCAGACAAAAGCGACGCAGGTATCGCAGTATGAGCTTGTGCTACATAAGGATAGTAACTGGAAGATTGTAGGATAAATGATATAGCGTGCATTTCCTATCAGATTTGCACGCTTTTACAAAACGACAAGAAAACTGTGCAAAAATATTGACTTGTAATGACCGAATGCTATAATATAAATGACAAGTGTACTTGGTATTATTTGAAGGGAGCGTTATATAATGGATAAAGAAAAAATACTATCACAAAACAAAAAAGAGAATCTATATCTTGATGAATACGAAAAACATATTAAACTTCAAGGGAAATCTTTTGGCTTAATGTTTGTTTTATTTATCTGCATTTTAATTCTTTTCATTAAAGCAGTTTGTAAAGAACCTTACTATGACATAATGACAATTATTGGGTCTGTGGCATTTGGCTCTATGGGTTATGAAGCACATATTTCAAAAAATAAATCCAAATTTGTTATTGCTTTATTCTTTTTTCTATTTATGGGGTATTACTTTTATAAATTTTTAATGGTAGGTTTATAGAATGGACGAACATTTAATTTTGCGAAACAGATTAAAAACTGTACGAAAAGAAAAAAAATTATCACAAACAGAATTAGCTGAACTAGTCGGGGTTTCTCGGAATACAGTTAGTTCTATTGAAACTGGACAATTTAATCCAACAGCAAAATTGGCATTAGTGCTTTGTATAGCTTTAGATAAAAAATTTGAAGAATTATTTTATTTTGATTAAAGGAGAGAACGATTATGGAATTAGAGGAATTGATTGTTGAAATAGTTATAGGATTGTTTTTACTTTTTACATCTTATCAAATAGGTATAAAAGAGAATATTACTTTATTACATGGTTATCATTATACACAACTTGACCCTAAAGATAAAAAGGTGTTTACAAAAAAAATAGGAATAGGCACTTTACTGGTTAGTATTGGTATTCTTGTTATGCCGATTATCAATTTAATCTCTCATTCTGAATTAGGCTATTACATAGGTCTTATTTTGATTGTTGTAGGAGTGTTTTATATCATATTCATCATTGTAAAATACAATGGAAAACTTATTAGCTTTAAAAAGTAGAATTGAGGTATGAATATGATAGGACTGAACAAAAGAGATATAAAAAAGGCATTGAAAGCTGGTGCAAAAGCTGGCGGTGTATCATTGGCTGATGTTCGGGCGGATATTGAAGCTACGATTGATGAAGCTATGAATAGCACCGACCCAGAGGTGCAGGCAAATTTCAAAAAGTATTTTGGGAATAAACGCCCTACACCAGAAGAATATATTTATATCATTACGAAAAAGACAAAGGCAAAATTATAATAAAAGGGTCGTGGAAATGCTTCACAAAATTGTGATCTGCATTATCACGGCTCTTTTACTCTCTGTTTACTTTCAAAACTGTAAGTGTAATTGAATACTGCCCTTGCTATAATTTAATTGTATTCCAAAACAAATAAATGTGGCAGGAAGAAAGGAGCGATTTTTAATGGAACACATTTTAAATTTAGAGCAAGTAAAAAAATACTACGGGGGTAACTCTGGAAATATCACAAAGGCAGTAGACGGTATTTCTATGTATGTAGATAAGGGCGAATTTGTCGCAATCATGGGAGCTAGTGGTTCTGGAAAGACTACCCTATTAAACTGTATCTCTACGATTGATACTGTAACCAGCGGACACATTACAGTCAATAATCAAGATATTACCAAAATCAAGGATAAAGATTTTGCTGATTTCAGACGTGAAAATTTAGGGTTCATTTTTCAAGATTTCAACCTTTTAGATACTTTAACGATTGGAGAAAACATTTCTTTATCATTGGTTATCAACAAACAGAACCCTACTGATATTGAGAAAAGAGTTCATGCTATCGCCGATAAATTGGGTATTCGTGATATTTTATCGAAATTTCCTTATGAAGTTTCTGGCGGACAAAAACAGCGTTGTGCTTGTGCTAGAGCCTTAATCAATGAACCGAAACTGATTTTAGCTGATGAACCGACGGGAGCTTTGGACTCAAAAGCTTCCAGATTATTACTGGAAACAATGTCTGAAATCAACAAGAAAATGCAGGCTACTATTTTAATGGTAACACATGACCCGTTTAGTGCGTCTTTCTGTGAACGTATTTTGTTCTTGAAAGACGGTAAAATATTCAATGAAATTTTCAGAGGGGAAAAAAGCAGAAAAGATTTCTTCAATGAAATACTGGATATATTAACCTTGCTCGGAGGTGAAGTGGGAAATGTTAGGTAAGTTAGCGTATAGAAATACAAAAAGAAATATTAAAGATTATTTGATTTATCTGATAACCGTTACTGCATCCTTTTCTCTTATATTTGCTTTTAATTTGGTGGCAAATTCTGATGAAATTGTAAAGTTATGTTCCAGTATGGATGCATTTAAGAATTCATTGTTCGCTGTAAATATTCTTATTATTTTTGTGATATGCTTTTTGATCAACTATACAACGAAATTTATGTTTGAAAAAAGAAGTAAAGAATTAGGAACATATATGCTTCTTGGCATTAAGAAAAAAGAAATTGCCCACTTAGTTGTAATTGAAAATATACTGTTGGGAATTTTAGCATTTGTATTAGCTATTCCTATTGGCTTTTTATTCAGCCAGTTTGTGTCGTTAGTAATTGTAAACTTACTGGGTATTCCAAAAACTCTCTTTATTTCTTTGAATTTCGTTTCTATTGGACTATTGATAATTTATTTTTTAACTATTTATGTTTTGGTTTTGCTTAATCTATTAAGAAGAATAAGTAAAATGACGATACGTGATTTTCTTTATTTTGACAAACAAAATGAAAAGAAAATGTTCCGTGACAGTAAAAAAAGAAATGTCATTTTTGTTTTAAGTATTATTCTTGGTGCGATTTCTCTTTTTCTCTGGAATTCACGTTGTACTATGGATAATTTTAATAAGCAAGAAACACTTACTTATTTGATGGTAAGCGTAATCATGTTGATTATCAGCATTTATGGTATATCTACAACTTGTGCAGATATGTTCTGATAAGGTAAAATAACTTGCGCAAATTGAAAATCGCATAAAAGAAGACATAGCTTGCAGGCTCTGGTAGAATGAAG
>ENA-UEQB01002549-UEQB01002549.1-human-gut-metagenome-genome-assembly--contig:-NODE-2549-length-12870-cov-5.337528_pt1 | contig 12870 bp, 10 predicted proteins | sample MGYA00242901_ERZ507918 | MGnify/ENA primary metagenome ERZ507918 (study PRJEB26167, sample SAMN06115405) | human gut metagenome | host: Homo sapiens | place: China:Sichuan | collected 2016-04-06... | reverse complement strand
CAAGGTTCTGCCTGCCGCCGCATTTCGGCGACTTGTATATAATAGCATTCCCCGTTACTTCTGTCAACACCTTTTTTGTAACATTTTTTATATTTTTACATGATACACCAGGCAGCGTTGGCAACGTCTCCCGCTTGACTACAAGCCATTCCCCAGTTATTTTTTTGAAAAAATAACTGTTTATTGTATTGTCCGCCGTCCAAAAACGCTTCTATAATAGTTTACCTTTTACTGAATTTACAAATCCTGCCACACTAAAAATAAAAATCCGGCTTTGCCTTCTACAGCAAAACCGGATTCGAACAACTTAATCCAAACTATTATTCCCGATGTGCCTCCATCGAACGGCTGGCAATAATATCTACTCCCAATCCCAGAATATTTTCTACAATAATCTGGCCTTCAGTCACCGGAGCCTTTACGGCTATTTGGCGCAATGCCGCAGCACAATCCAAAATACGTTCTTTAGGCAGTGTAGTTTTAGATACGACGGGCAATAATGGTAAAAGTCCTCCTTTTACCTGTACGGTACTTGTCAGCATCCGCTTGGGGGCAACTACTTCATCATGGGCATATTTAGGACCACGGGGGCAGGTATTACCGGTAACACTTGTTACCGCACCGTCTTCTATAGTAACAGTCATCTCACAACCCAAAGGGCACATGATACAGTTCATTATACGAGTTTCTACAGCCATTTTTATGCCTCCTTGTTCAATGCCACAGTCAAAGTTTCTCCGATAAGCGCTATCTTTTCTGCTGGAATATCGACAGCAATCATTTCACTTGGCTTGGCAACAGGCAGCATTTTTGTCAAAATGACATTTTCGCCGCTCTTTACTTCTAATTTTACTTTACGTTCCGGATTGGCAACACGCATAAATAAACGTGCTTTTTCACCATTTTCGGGCAGAGACAGTCTTTGCGGTACACATGTACGTACTCCGTTCGAGGCAATCACATTTACTGTACGCAAGTCGCCATCCAATTTTTCCTGCGCATCTAACGCTGCAAATTTACCTGCTATTTCCGCTTCTTCCGAAACAAAATCTACCAGGTCGTGTACATGTACAACATTGCCGGCAGCATAAAAACCAGGAAGACTGGTACGGCGGCGTTGGTCTACAATAGGGCCGCTGGTCAGAGGATGCATCTCTAAATCCAAACTGCGCGATAGTTCATTTTCCGGAATCAAGCCGACAGAAAGCAGTAAAGTATCACATTCAATATCAAATTCAGTCCCGGCAATCGGCTGCATTTTTTCGTTGACCTTTGCTACAGTTACACCGGTAACGCGATCACGTCCGTGGATCTTTGTGATAGTATGGGAAAGATACAAAGGAATATCATAATCATCAAGACACTGCACTATATTACGGGTCAAACCATTGGAAAACGGGCAGATTTCCAAAACGGCCTGCACTTTACAGCCCTCCAGGCTCATTCTCCTCGCCATGATTAATCCAATATCACCGCTGCCTAAAATTACTATTTTATGTCCAGGCAGATAACCTTCCATATTGACCATCCGCTGCGCCGCTCCGGCAGTAAAAACACCTGCCGGCCGTTCACCCGGAATTCTGATCGCACCGCGTGTACGTTCGCGGCAGCCCATAGTCAGAATAACGGTTCTGCCTGCAATTTTCAGCAGTCCATGTTCAGGGCTGACTGCAATTACCGTTTTGTCCTGCAAAACTTCCAAAACCATCGTATCAACCAAGGTTTCTATTTCCGGTTTATCTTTGATCATTTCAATGCAACGATAAGCATATCCAGGTCCAGTCAGCTCTTCTTTAAAATGATGCAAGCCAAAACCATTATGAATGCACTGCTGCAGAATGCCGCCTAATTCCCGGTCACGCTCAATAACCAAAATACTTTTAGCACCATTCTGCCAAGCGCTATAAGCAGCAGAAAGTCCAGCCGGACCACCGCCGACAATAATTACGTCATATAAATTTTTCATTTTTATGCTTCCCCCTCATCTGCAGAGTTTTTTTCATAAAACAAATGAGAATCAGCACGTTCTTTCAAAACTTCCGGTACGGGTATACCCAGTTCCCGTGCCAGGATCTGGGTAACGCGCGGACCGCAGAAACCGCCCTGACAGCGTCCCATACCGGCACGCGTACGGCGTTTAACACCGTCAACTGTTTTAGCTCCGCAGGGCGCTTTGATAGCAGCGATAATCTCCGCTTCCGTGACCGTTTCACAACGACAGATAACACGGCCATACAATCTATTTTTTTCAATAAGCTTTGCCTGCTCCTCATGTGACAATCTATGAAAAAGAGGATTTTGCGGTAAAACAGCTTTAAAATCAGCTTTTACAGCGGCCGGACAATATGCCAACACAGCTTCAACAATCATTTCGGCTACTGCCGGAGCAGCTGTCAGTCCAGGCGATTGCATCCCTGCAGCATTAAACAAACCTGCTACAGGTGAAGCGCCGATGACAAAATCTCCGCTGCCGGAAACTGCACGCAGCCCTGCAAATTCAGTAATCGAAGCACCCATCGGCAAATTTGGAATCAGTTTTCTGGCAGAATTCATAATTTCGTCCATCCCTGTCAGAGTAACGGCAGTATCTTCCTTATTCTCCATATCCTGTGCATTAGGACCGATAAATGTATTGCCATGCGTAGTCGTACAGATCAGTATACCTTTAGACTTTTTATTAGGTGTTGGGAAAACAACGCCTTTAACCAAACTGGCTGCAGCAGTTTTATCAAAAAGAATATATTCGCCGCGGCGCGGATGAATAGTGAAGCTTTCATCGCCAGCCAAACGAGCGATACCATCTGCATAAACACCACCGGCATTTATGACACAAGCAGCCTTGATCAAACCTTTTGAAGTTTCTACAGCCGTAATTCTGCCAGCTTCCTTAATAAATCCAGTTACACGGCAGTCCGTAACTACTTCAGCGCCATTCTGCACTGCACATTGCGCAAAAGCCACAGCCATGGCAAAAGGCCAGCAAACGCCTGCCGACGGCGCCCATAAAGCGCCAACAACTGTTGTCAGATTTTTTTCTTTGGCTAAAACTTCTTCTCTATTTAAAATACGCAGGCCTTCAACGCCGTTTTTCTGACCGCGTTCCAATAATTCCTGTAAAGTCTGCATTTCTTCTTCACTGGTAGCAGCAACAAGAGAACCTGTCCATTCAATATCCAGACCTAATTCTTTTTGCAGCTCATGATATAATTTATTGCCGCGTACATTAGTAACTGCTTTTAAACTGCCTGTCGGCGCGTCAAAACCAGCATGTAAAATAGCACTGTTAGCTTTCGTAGTACCTGCAGCAAGGTCCGGTTCTTTTTCAACAAGCACGCATTTTAAATCATACTTCGACAACTCACGCAGAATTGCAGTACCAACAATACCGCCGCCGATAACAACGACATCCGCTGTTTTGAAAAATTCCATCATTTCACATCCTAAACAAAAATTCTAAGTTATACTTAGTAATTTTATCACATTCTTTACAAAAAAAGAACTTACTTTATAGTTTTTACAAGAAAAATTTCATTTTTTGTCACCCACGGGACTTTTAAAGTCCCTATTACTTGAAAAAATATCCTGTCAAATTTGACAGGATATTTTAAAAATTATTTTACAGCTTTATCCGGAAAAATTTTATTTAAAAAATCTATACATTTATCACTCACCGGCGTCAGTAAAACCCAACTCAAACCAACCAAAGAAATACTTAAAGAACCTACAACAATATCTGTAAACCAGTGCGCTCCGGCCATAATACGCGGCAGCATAAAAATTATTAAAATAATGCAGCTGACGGCAAAAGCTTTTTTGCCAAAATATCTCAGCATGAAACCGGCATAAATCATCAGCATCAGACCATGATCGCCTGGAAAACTGTCGCCAGAATAATCCTTAGTTTTAAAAACCAGCATTTTACTGACACGATGAATATTTTCAAAAAATCCTGTCGGACTGCATCGCTGTACAGGAATCAAATGCCCCAGCTGATTTAATATTACCGCAAAAAACAGCATCGTGACACCGATAAACCACATTTTTCGTTTACCTAAATGATCCTGTTTAGAATAATAATAACCATATAATGCCAACATAGCCATTAAAGAAATTATATCGAAATGACGTACATTAGTCAGACCGACAAAATAAGTAAAAGAGCTTTCAGGTTGAAGCTGTTCATTAAAGTAATAGAAAATGCTTTTATCCAATGTAAACCAAAAACCATGTTCAGCAGGTAAATACCAGCTAAAAAATATTGTTAAACCTACAGCATTTAAAAATATAATTTTTCCTAAGTTTTTTCCCACTTCCGACTCCTTTTACTGCGCCTCTTTCTGCAAGTCCTTCAACAATTCCTGTTGTTTGCCTGCATCTAATAACTTAATCATTTTATTTTCCACTATTCTTACAGCTGCTGCATCAATAGCGGCTGTTGTCAATTTATTTGTTTTTACAGCTTCCAGTACACCCTGATAAACCTGCTGCTGATGTTCATAATTATGACAAACCAGCAAAACATCAACTCCGGCCTGAACTGCTGCAACCCCCATTTCACGAAAACCATACATACTTGTTAAAGCTCCCATTTCCATATCATCTGTAATGACGATACCCTGAAAACCAAGCTCATTACGCAGAAAATTATTGATTACCTGAGGTGAAACACTGGCCGGCAATGTATCCAGTCCTGTATAAATCAAATGCCCTACCATAACCATAAAATCCTGGTTGTCAAAATTTTGGATAATATTTTTAAATGGTATTGTGTCTTCTTGCAATAAAATCTCTTTAGAAGCTGTAATCCGATATTGTTCTGTATGCGGATCGACCTCACTTTTTCCCATACCGGGGAAATGTTTCAAGCCGTAAATAATTCCTGCCTGATCATAACCACGGCAGGCCGCTTCGGTAAACTTGCTCACGGACGCAGCATCGTGCCCATAAGATCTTCCATAAGGAATACCAATATCTAAAACAGGAGCAAAATTTACATTGAAACCAATCGTCTCCAATTCCATAGCTGTCTGGTAAGCCCAGCGACGTGCATCTTCAGGAGTGCCCTGTTCAGCTATTCTGGCTGCTGCAGGAGCAACGGTCAACCCCTGCTTCATTCTGGCAACCATCCCGCCTTCCTGGTCAACACATAAATAAAGCGGTAATTTATTATATTCTTTATTCAGTCGCTGCAGGTTAGCATTCAGTCCTGTAACCTGATATTTATTATTCATATTGCGGTCAAATAAAATCACGCCGCCAACATGATAATCTCGCAGCATGCTCAACGCACCCTCGTCTATTTCCGTACCATCAATACCGATCAGCAGCATTTGTCCGATTTTTTCTTCTAAACTCATATCGGCAACCATTTTTACAGCCGCATCATGCAATGTAGGATTTTTTACTTCCGATTTAGGTTCAGCACTCTGGCCACAGCCAGTAAACAAAAAAACCGTCATAAAAACTATAAAAGCCAGTCCTCTGCCGGCAGAAAATATTCTTTTCATAGTTACCTCATTTCTAAAATTTAGCTATATGTATATTTTAACATATTTTCTTTAATTTTTACAAATAGTTTTCAATCGTCTCTCTTGAAAAATTGACAGCTTCATTCGATTAAATTAGAATAAAATTAAAAAGAAAAGCAGGTGATAACTAATGAAACGTATTCTTTATCTGACCTTAACTATCATGCTTTGTCTGACATTTTTTACTGCTGTAACCTGGGCTGAGGAAAAAGCTTCTGCCGCCTCAGATAAAATTCTGAGCCAACAGCAAGTCGATGAGCTTTTGCAGGCTGATGATAATCCGGCTGCTTATGTTAAGATAGACGAAGATGCTTACAAGGTCTATCCCGATTTTAAAGATAAAAAAGCAGTCCGTAAAGAACTGTTAAAAAATCTTCCTACTAACAAAGTGCTTTATTTACTGACAGCCAGTGAGCAGACTTTCACCCTGGCTTTTGATGTAGTAAAGGATCTGGAAAAATCAGGCCGTCTTTATGATAACAGCCGTTATATGGGTGGTAAAGATGGTTCTGATGCCGGCGCTGAAAACATAAAGGCAAATATTCATAAGTTCTGGTTTATGAAAATCCCCCGCGGCAGCACTGTTTATGATGACGGTGTAAATGTTGGTATCGGTATCGGTATCGGCCGGCGACATCGCGGCGGTATCGGTATCGGCTGGTAAAATTTATACAAAAAAGAAAAAGCCCTGCTGAGCAGGGCTTTTTTTTATTCTTCTGTAGCCTGGGATGTTTCTATGATCTCATCAGAAACATCGACTGTTTCCGTCTGCACATCATCTGTTATTACTTCTTCTGTAACGTCATCTTCAGCCTGCTGAACGGCAGCCAAAGAAACTACTTTATCATCATCATTCAATGTCATCAGTTTAACGCCTTGAGCATTACGTCCAAATTGGGAAATGCCTTCGACGTCAATACGGATAATGATGCCGGCAGCAGTGATCATCATAATCTCCTGCCCCGGAGTAATAACCTTCATTCCAATCACAATGCCGGTCTTTTCATTTACTTTGATATTTATTACGCCCTTACCACCACGAGTCTGTTTGCGATACTCGCTGACAGAGGTGCGTTTACCAAGTCCCTGCTCAGTCGCAGTCAATACTTCACTGTTTTCACTGGTCACGCTGTCCATAGCAACAACTTCATCACCATAATTCAGCTGAATACCGCGTACACCGTGAGCAGTACGTCCCATGGGACGCACATCCTGTTCATCAAAACGGATCGCAATACCGTTTCTGGTAGCCAGAATGATTTCTGAATTGCCATCAGTCAATTCTACACCAATAAGCTGTTCATTTTCATCCAGAGTAATAGCAATCAATCCAACCTTACGTGCACTGTTAAAATCTTCTAGATTGGTCTTTTTGACTGTCCCTTTATCTGTAGCCATAAACATATACTGCTCTGTCTTAAACTCTTTCACCGGGATAACTGCTGTAATCTTTTCTCCCTGCTCAATAGGCAGCAGATTGATAATCGCCGTTCCCTTAGCTGTACGTCCAGCTTCGGGAATTTCATAGCCTTTTTGCCGATAAACACGACCTTTATTGGTAAAGAAAAGAATATTATGATGAGTTGTCGACAGGAACAAATGCTCTGCACAATCGTCATTTTTCTTACCGCTGCCACCGGTTTTGCCGACACCGCCGCGTTTTTGATTACGGAAATTATCAAGAGTCTGACGTTTGATATAACCCTGATGGCTGATCGTTATGACAATATCTTCTTCAGCGATCAGATCTTCCATATCCATGGAAGAAGTATCATGTGAAAGAATCGTACGACGTGCGTCGCCGAATTTCTTTTTCATTTCCAACAGATCTTCTTTAATAATATTGAGGACTTTTTGCTCATCTGCCAAAACGCTCTCCAACCAATCAATCGTTTCCATAACGTCGATATATTCATCGTCGATTTTTTTACGTTCCAAACCCGTTAAACGCTGCAGACGCATATCCAAAATAGCCTGAGCCTGACGCAGGCTTAAAGTAAATTTTTCTACTAACGCAGTTTTAGCAATATCTGCATTAGCACTGCTGCGGATAGTATTGATAACTGCATCCAGATTATCCAGGGCAATTTTCAAACCTTCCAAGATATGAGCGCGGTCTTTGGCTTTACCTAATTCATATCTTGTACGACGGGTGATAACTTCTTTTTGATGGTTAAGATAGTGGACAAGGATTTCTTTCAGATTTAAAACCCGAGGATGCCCGTCAACCAAAGCCAGCATGATAATACCGAAAGAATCCTGTAATTTGGTATGTTTATATAATTGATTTAAAATAACATCAGGAACAACGTCATTTCTTAATTCGACAACGATACGCATACCACGGCGGTCAGATTCATCACGCAAATCAGTAATGCCTTCGATCACACCGTCTTTAACTAATTGAGCAATACTTTCGATCAGACGGGCTTTATTGACCTGATAAGGAATTTCCGTAACAACGATGCGGTGCTTGCCCTTCTGCATGGGTTCTATTTCTGCCTGTGCGCGGATTTTTACTATACCACGGCCGGTAGTATAAGCGCTGCGGATGCCTTCGGTACCAAGGATCGTAGCTCCGGTAGGAAAATCAGGACCCTTGATTGCTGTCATCAATTCCGGTATTTCTATATCAGAATTGTCGATCAGCATAATCAATCCGTCAACTACTTCACTCAGATTATGCGGCGGGATATTGGTGGCCATGCCTACAGCAATGCCGGCACTGCCATTAATGAGAAGAGCAGGTACCTTCGCCGGTAAAACGCTTGGTTCTTTCAGCGATTCATCATAGTTAGGCACAAAATCAACAGTTTCTTTTTCAATATCTTCCAGCATAACTTCAGCAACCTTGGCCATACGCACTTCCGTATAACGCATAGCAGCAGCCGAGTCACCGTCGACACTGCCGAAGTTGCCATGACCGTCTACCATCAGATAGCGTGTCGAAAAATTCTGTGCCAAACGTACTATGGCATCATAAACGGAAATATCACCGTGAGGATGATATTTACCGAGAACTTCACCAACGATACGGGCAGATTTTTTATAAGGCTTGTTGGATGCCATACCGGCTTCCTGCATTGCATATAAAATTCTGCGGTGTACCGGTTTTAAACCGTCACGTACATCAGGCAAAGCACGCTGCACGATAACGCTCATTGCGTAATCGATATAGGATTTTTGCATTTCTTCTTCAATGTAGACCGGTAAAACTTTACCAGTACCTGTCTCTAAATCCACAATATCACCTCAACATCTCATAATTACTTAAACAACAATTCATAAACCTGCTTGCCTATTAAAAGCGTGGTTACGATCAAATAAAGCGGTTTAACATAAGAAGCACCATGCCTGATAGCCATACGGGAACCAAAATAAGCACCTATCACCATGGCAAAGCCCATCAAAAGACCATAAGTCCACAAAACTGAACCACTTAAAGTAAAAGACAACAGCGCTCCGATACCACTGGCAAAATTCAGGGCCTTAGCATTACCGGCTGCCGTTACAAAATCATAACCCAAAAATAAAAATCCAAAAATCAGGAACGAACCTGTTCCAGGACCAAAAAAACCATCATAAAAGCCAATACCAAAGGCCATTACTACAGACCCAAGCAAAGCTGCCAATCCAAATTGTTTAACTGCCGATACATCGCCCCAGTCTTTACGACGGTAGGTGTAAACAGCAACTGCGACTAAAAGGACAACGATCACATTTTTCATCAGCTGTTCCGGCAGAAGATAAACTACATAAGCACCTAAAGCCGATCCGAGAAAAGAAAGCGGCATCAGACTTATGGCAACCTTTTGATTGATCTTTCCCGCACGCCAAAAAGAAAAAACACTCATCAAACCGCCCATAGAAGCAGCCAGCTTATTAGTTCCCAAAGCAAAATTTACAGGCAACCCTAGGGCCAGTAATGCCGGCGTAGAAATTAAACCGCCTCCGCCAACAGTTGAATCGATAAATGCGGCTATAAACCCTGCTAACAATAAAAAAGCAATCGTACTTGGATCTAAAATTTCCAAAATTTTCCCCTCACCCATCACCAAGCTTAAAGTTTATATTTAAGATAAAAACCTACGCGACCCTGATTACAAGTAAAAACCACTTTTTCCTGTTCAACCATATTACTGATAGCATAAGGATGAGCTGAAAGCAGTGGCGCATACTCCAAATTCCATTGAACGCCCTGCAAAGTAACTTCATTGCAATCTGTTAATGGCAGCAACGACAAAGCTTCTATATTTTCAGGACTGAAAGGTTTGAAAATCAAACTTTCATCCTTTTGGAGCAGTAATAAAATTTCCTGTTCATCAGCCATAACAACCTGCACATCACGTTGAATTTTATAATTCAGCAAAGAAAAAACATTACTGTACAAATGATCAAATCTGCCGCCCCAAATACCGCTGGCAACAATATTTACAGCTTCCGGCATAGCTGCCAGTAAAAGCTGTAAGTCTGTATCATCTTTCAGAGGATCATGCAGAAGTATTTTTACTCCTGAAAGCTGTGCTTTTTCCCAGCAGTCTTTTGCCGCACTATCAGCATCGCCGCATAACCAAACAGGTTTTAAATTATTTTCACAGCAGCATTCGATCCCTTTATCAGCACAGTAAATATCTTTAGATGCAGCTATTTGCACCAGCCATTCGGACGCAGGCTTTCTACCTCCGGCCAATAATAAAGCTGTAGAAGAACCCTGCCTGGAAGTTTTTATTTCCAGCTCTCCCTGAGGCAAAAGTAGCTTCCAATTCTCCATTACCTTAAATCCTTCTTTTTAGCAGGTGCAGGTTTAATTATGATTTGTCCCTGTTCCTTATAAATTTTCCAGACAACGTCACCATTACCATTTTTAAACCAATCCATGCTTATTTCCAGCAAATACTGATTTAATTTTTCTTGAGCTTCAGCAGGTAATAATAATTCTTTCGCTGCTGCAGCTTTATTTTTCATTTTAGAAGAAACTATTTTTTCATCAGCATCAAAAGCATTTTCAAAGCTTTCTTTTTCTACATAGCCTTTAAACATTTCTTCATCAGAAAGATTTTTTTTGATTTTCATAATGACCTCCGTAATTACAGGTCCAGATTTCTTACTTTACCGGCATTAGCCTCAATAAATTGACGCCGTGGTTCTACTTTATCACCCATCAATATGGAGAAAATTGCGTCTGCTTCAGCAGCATCCTCCAAATGTACCTGCAAAATCGTTCTTCCGTCAGGATTCATAGTTGTTTCCCATAACTGCTCCGGATTCATTTCACCTAAACCTTTATAACGCTGGATATAGGGATTGCTGTCACGACCAACTTCATCCAAAACAGTCTGCAGTTCATCATCGCTGTAAGCATATAAATGCTTCTGACCTTTACGGACCAGATATAAAGGCGGCTGAGCGATAAATACATGTCCTTCTTTGATCAAAGGCTGCATATAACGATAAAAGAAAGTCAACAGCAGAGTTCTGATATGAGCTCCGTCGACATCGGCATCTGTCATGATAATAATTTTACCGTAACGTGCTTTTTCCAGATCAAAATCTTCGCCAATACCACAGCCAAAGGCAGTAATCATATTTCTGATTTCGTCACTGCTTAAAATTTTATCCAATCTTGCTTTTTCAACATTCAAAATCTTGCCGCGCAAAGGCAGGATAGCCTGAAAACGACGATCACGTCCCTGTTTGGCACTGCCGCCTGCAGAATCACCTTCGACAAGATAAATCTCTGTTTCTGAAGCATCCTTACTCTGACAATCGGCTAATTTACCAGGCAGGCTGCTGATTTCCAAAGCGCTTTTACGCCTTGTTAATTCACGTGCTTTACGTGCTGCCATACGTGCCCTGGCGGAAAGAATTGATTTTTCTACAATCCTCTTGGCAATAACAGGATTTTCTTCAAAAAATTCTCCTAAACCTTCGCTGACTAGATTATCAACGATCGGACGAATTTCACTGTTTCCAAGCTTAGTTTTAGTCTGACCTTCAAACTGAGGCTCCTGAATCTTAATACTGATAACTGCAGTCATACCTTCACGGACATCATCACCGCTGAGGTTTTCTTCTCCGTCTTTCAAAGCACCGATTTTACGGGCATAATCATTGATAGTACGCGTCATTGCCTGTTTAAAACCGCTTAAATGTGTGCCGCCTTCTTCAGTATTGATATTATTGACAAAAGTAAATAGATTTTCAGTATAAGTATCGCAGTACTGCAGAGCTACTTCAACAATATTAGTATCTTTGATACCTTCGATGTAGATAGGATCATCATGGAGCTTATCCTTATTTTCATTTACATACTTTACAAATTCAATGATACCGCCTTCGTAATGAAAGCTTTCCTGTTTTCCAGTACGTTCATCATTGAGATTAATACGGATGCCTTTATTTAAAAAAGCCAGTTCACGTATTCTTAAACGCAGGGTTTCATAACTGTAGATAAGTTCCGTAAAAATCGTCGGATCAGGTTTAAAATGTACAGTAGTACCTGTTTCTTCAGTAGTACCCTTTTCATAAAGCGGCACAACTGTTTTACCACGGGAAAACTCAATTCCATAAATTTTACCGCTACGACGTACCTCAACCTCCATATGCTCGCTGAGCGCATTAACACAGGATACACCTACGCCATGCAGACCTCCGGAAACCTTGTAGCCTCCGTCACCAAACTTGCCGCCGGCATGCAGGATAGTCATAACTACTTCTACAGCAGGCTTGCCAACTTTATGCATTTCTACAGGAATACCACGACCATTATCACGTACAGTAATGCTATTATCGCTATGGATAGTCACATCGATAGCATCGCAATAACCTGCTAAGGCTTCGTCTATACTATTATCAACTGTTTCATACACCAAATGATGCAAACCACGGGCAGAAATACTGCCAATATACATACTTGGTCTTTTACGTACAGCTTCCAGACCTTCCAGGACCTGAATCTGTCCGGCACCATATTGTCCCTTAACCTCAGTTGCTTCTTCCAAATTAGACATAGTAACCTCCACATTCCTATAATTCAAGTATATTTAATACTTTCCTTCAACGATCAAAAACTTTTATAAATGGCATCACTGCCAAAATCTTCTTCAGCCCTTCGTTTTAAAGTCAGAGCGGAAATTCCCGATAAATATAAAGTATCAGTTGTTAAAATACAGCTTGAACACTCACCATTTTCCGATAAATCAATAATTTTATATTTATCCTTATTCACAGAAATATAATTATCATAAATTTCCGACTGTTGATCACGAATATTAAAAATAGCTATAATATCCGTATTTTTTATCATACAGTCGGCACCAAGATGCAGATACATATTAATATT
>ENA-UEQB01002548-UEQB01002548.1-human-gut-metagenome-genome-assembly--contig:-NODE-2548-length-12884-cov-6.925041_pt1 | contig 12884 bp, 10 predicted proteins | sample MGYA00242901_ERZ507918 | MGnify/ENA primary metagenome ERZ507918 (study PRJEB26167, sample SAMN06115405) | human gut metagenome | host: Homo sapiens | place: China:Sichuan | collected 2016-04-06... | reverse complement strand
ATAAAATAAACCTTATAATTATATATAGAACAAAGAGTTAGAGATTTATCAACTTCCTTGTTTTCACCTCAATTACATATTCATTACATCTTTCGGGAAACTTAATACAAACTAAGGCAAATTGCAATGCAAAACTTCTTTTGCGTTCTTCATGTTTTTATCATGATAAATACCTTGACCTTACCACAAATAGCCTCTTTGATAAACGATCAGAACTGAACAATATAAGTTTAGTTTTAAAATCAGCAGCACTATTCTTTTTCCTGTCATCTATAAAATAATCACCTACATTCATTTTCTAATGATGCGACAATATTAAACCTTTATAACATACTTTACCCCACTAACATCTTATCCATTCTAATTTGTCAGACCATGCACTAGGATTATACATGGAACTGTTCATGAATATCTTTATTAGATATGACATATTTAAGTAAAAATCTCCAAGTTCCATCTTATTTCCTCTTTGTATATTGAGAAATATAGTACTTTTGTAGAGAACGGAATAATTGTAGTGAAAATGAGCAAACTTTTAAAGATAGACAAAGAATATACCAAGTGGATAAACAAACTTAGTTTACGTTTCAAGAAGAGTCAGATAAAGGCATCCATGAAAGTTAACTCAGAGATGCTTTATTTCTATTGGTCGGTTGGAGAAGATATAGTTATCCAAAAAGCAGAAAGCAAATGGGGAGAAGGTTTCTATAAAGGCCTTAGCCAAGACTTACAAGACATATTCCCTGATGTTAAAGGTTTCTCCGTACGTAATCTACAATATATGAGGCAAATGTATGAAATGTTTTCTAAAGAAACTATATTTACGCCACAAGTTGTGGCACAAATAACAAATACCTCTAAAGATGAAATCACGCCACAAGTTGTGACCCAATTTATTAAAGACAATGTATGCCGTATTCCGTGGGGACATATCCGGTTTATTCTTGATAAAAAATACGATTCACAGAAATCTTTCTTCTTCGTACGACAAATAATAGAGAACAACTGGTCACGAGCAGTCCTGCTCAACTTTCTTGATACAGATTTATATGAACGGCAAGGCAAAGCTATCACAAATTTCAGAAACACTCTCCCATCAATAGAAAGTGACTTAGCGCAAGAAATAACCAAAGACCCATATAATTTTGATTTCATTGGTATCACAAACAAATACAATGAAAAGGAATTAAAAGACGCACTAATAAGCAATATCCAAAAATTCCTTATGGAATTAGGGACAGGATTCGCTTATATGGGACGAGAATATCGTTTGATGATTGGAGAAACCGAACAATTTCTAGACATGCTTTTCTACAATGTAGATGTCCATAGTTATGTTGTTGTGGAAGTAAAAACAACAAAGTTCGAACCGTCATTTCTTGGGCAACTTGGTGCTTATGTTGTTGCAGTTGACCATATACTGAAAAAAACAGGTGACAATAAAACAATCGGTCTGCTGATTTGTAAAACCAAAGATGATGTTTTTGCAAGATATTCTTTGGAGGCATCTAGTCAACCCATAGGTATTTCAGAATATGAGTTATCCAAAATCTTTCCGAAAGAATTCAAGAGTAGCTTACCTAGTATTGAAGATATTGAAGAACAATTCAAATAGATCAAAGATATCCCCCAAAAAAGAAGAATAATAAACAGCCTGTCCATTAGAGCGTTTTCAGCCATTTCACTACCAATTCACCTTTAATGAATAAAAACAGCTAAGCTATACTAGAAAATTCAAAGGATTATTTGCTATTTAAAAATTAATCAGTACTTTTGCATCCGCAATTCGGGATGTAGCTCAGCCCGGTAGAGTACGCGTCTGGGGGGCGTGTGGTCGCAAGTTCGAATCTTGTCATCCCGACTACCGACAAAGCATTAATAATCGATGGGTTATTGATGCTTTTTTTATTGAAACGAGAATGAAAGAAGACCCGAGACATATTCACATCAGCGAATACAACTATCCGCTACCGGATGAACGAATCGCCAAATTTCCTTTAACAGTCCGCGACCAATCAAAATTGTTGGTATATCGCCGTGGTGAAGTTACCGAAGATGTTTTCACATCTTTGCCTGATTATCTTCCGAAAGGAAGTCTGATGGTATTCAACAATACCAAAGTCATTCAGGCACGCCTGCACTTCCGGAAGGAAACGGGAGCATTGATCGAGGTCTTTTGCCTGGAACCGATCCAGCCCAATGATTATGTATTAAATTTCCAGCAGACGGAACACGCTGCATGGCTTTGCATGATCGGCAATCTGAAGAAATGGAAAGACGGAGCCTTGAAGCGGGAGATGACGGTGAAAGGATTCACAATCACCCTGACTGCTACACGGGGAGAATGCAGAGGCACCAGCCACTGGATCGATTTCTCCTGGAACAATCCGGAAGTAACCTTCGCCGATATCCTCGAAGTCTTCGGAGAACTGCCGATTCCTCCATACCTGAATCGGGACACGGAAGAGAGCGATAAAGAAACCTATCAGACTGTTTATTCCAAAATAAAAGGCTCGGTTGCCGCGCCAACAGCCGGACTGCACTTTACACCCCGTGTACTGGAAGCATTGCAGGAGAAAGGGATCGATCTCGAAGAACTGACACTACACGTAGGTGCCGGAACATTCAAACCGGTAAAAAGCGAAGAGATAGAAGGACATGAGATGCACACAGAATACATTTCCGTCAATCGGGCAACCATCAAAAAACTGATCGACCACGACGGATGCGCTGTTGCTGTAGGAACAACTTCGGTACGTACTCTCGAAAGCCTGTATCACATCGGAGTGACATTGGCCGAAAATCCGGACGCTACGGAAGAGGAACTACACGTCAGACAATGGCAGCCTTACGAGAAGTATGATCAGATTCCTCCCGTTGTCGCATTACAGAAAATATTAGGTTATCTGGACAGAAACGGGTTGGAAGCACTTCACAGCAGCACTCAGATTATTATAGCTCCGGGATATCAGTATAAAATAGTGAAAGCGATGGTTACTAATTTCCACCAGCCGCAAAGTACACTGCTACTTTTGGTTTCCGCCTTCGTGAAAGGAAACTGGCGCACGATTTATGATTATGCACTGAGTCACGACTTCCGTTTCCTGAGCTATGGAGACTCTTCTTTGCTGATACCATAAACAAAAAAAGTAAAGACTACAATGCCAAGCGATAACAATCAAGAAATGTTTCCTATCGTAGACGAACAGGGAAATATCACCGGAGCCGCTACACGCGGAGAATGTCATAGCGGAAGCAAGCTTCTGCATCCGGTTATTCATCTTCACGTTTTCAATTCGGAAGGAGATTTGTACCTGCAAAAGCGTCCGGAATGGAAAGATATCCAGCCGGGGAAATGGGATACAGCCGTTGGCGGACATGTCGATTTTGGCGAGAGCGTAGAGATCGCACTCAAACGGGAGGTCCGCGAAGAACTAGGTATCACGGACTTTACTTCCGAACTGCTAACCAGCTATGTATTCGAATCGGATCGTGAGAAGGAACTCGTCTTCGTTCACAAAACGGTTTACGATGGTGAGCTACATCCCAGTGACGAGTTGGACGGCGGTCGTTTCTGGACTGCCGAAGAAATAAAGGAAAATCTCGGAAAAGGCATCTTCACTCCCAACTTTGAGGGAGAATTGAAGAAAGTATCCCTCCTTCCGTCCCTTTATCCTTCTTCCGTTCCTACTCCTCCTCTATCCAAGTAACAATTTTCTCAGAGAACGGACTCTCTTTGGGTGCAACAAAGCCAACCCAGTTTCCGTTCTCGTCTATCATAAACTTCTGGAAGTTCCACTGGACAGGTGCATCCTCTTTTCCGTTCTGCTTCTTTTCCGTCAGCCATTGGTAGAGTGGCGCCATGTCTTTGCCTTTGACGGAAATCTTAGACATCATCGGGAAAGTAACATCATAATTCAATGAACAAAACTGAGCAATCTCTTCGTTGCTGCCCGGTTCCTGCCCCATGAAGTTGTTGGCCGGAAAGCCGATGATTACAAAATTCTTATCCTTATATTTATCATACAGCTCTTGCAGTTTGGCATACTGTGGCGTCAATCCACACTTAGAAGCTACATTTACTACCAACACCTTTTTCCCTTTCAAAGATGAAAGCGGAAATTCCTTACCATCAATTGTTGTCACATTGAAATCGTAGAAAGATTTATTCTGCGCTTCCAGCGAGATTGCACATACCATAGTTATTACCATTAAAATAAATGACTTCATACTGAATATATATTTAGTTTGCTATATAATAAACGAGCCCAAACAAAAAAATGTTTTGCCGTATCATAACAATTCCAATTCTTTTCGTATCCAAGCCGAATGGTTCGAAAAGATACATCCTTAGAAGATAAAAACGTTTTTTTGCCGTCACCCGTCACTTTGGCTGTTTTTCAGCATTTAAATTATTGCTATTCATTACATTAACCAGGTGACGACAAGCAGTGACGATAAAGTGATGACAAATGAATTTGAGTTTTTACCATCACTGCATTTTCTTACACAAATCACGATAACAAACTGATCATCAACACTTACCGCACAAACCAGCAAGTTTATATCTGATGACCTAAAAGTATCTATTTACTCTTGATACATACCTTTTTTACTAAAAACAGATGCACTCTTTTGCCTATTTGTCAGACAGTACCGTTCAGCAGATCAGATGGTATCATTCAAGAGGTCAGATAGCATTGTCCAAGAAGTTGAAAATCTCCCTGTATTTTATTCAGCCCTAACTCCCATACAAAGATATCCTACCAGACTTATTACACTTAGCAAGAAAATTCATTCCTTTTTCTTTGCAATCCTCAACAATTCACTTACCTTTGTTCTTTGAAAGCCGAAGAGAAATGCGGCATATTGAAACGTTTTTTGCGCTAAGAAAAGTACCAAGTTTAATTAATGCAAATAAACAGTGTTTCAATAAATGTGTTCAATGCGTACGACGTAGGGTCGGGCGTGTGAACGTATTTATTAAACACTGTGGGTATTGGTACTACCTCTTAGCGGATAAATATGAACTCAGCGCCCGACTTCTTTTATATACATGGCATAGGCATAGTATACATCAGGATGCGAGCGGTCATAAATATTCAAAGAGACATGAACAGACCAGGCAAAGAAACATTGCGCCGCATCATCCACAAAATACACAAGCAGAATGATTGCGAGAAGTTTATCGAATTAGCATCCGTATTAACCGGTATGCTGCGAAAGTTTAATTTCTACTCCGTAGAATTTTCTTCTGATGTTCCCTACCATTCTTTCCCCCTTTCTATAAAGTACATTCATCGTGTCATCCGGGAAGAAGAATGTCTTTACACAAGAGCAACTAAGTTTGCCGGAACTCTTCTGCCGGACATCCTACTCGTGGTGGAACCGTCTCCGCATAAAGAGAACAACAAAGCAGCAAAGCGAAGATTTCACTTACTAACTTCATCTTATCGTACAATCATACTATTACTATTTATCATATAATCATTACTATGGCAAATTGGCTAACAATCAAACAACTATCGGCAAAGCGCGGCATTGCCGAATCGACTCTCCGAAGCTGGATAACTCTGGGGTACATCACCTCCTCTACTATTGACGATGTTGTAATGCTCGACGACGAAAGTCTCACCTACTTTCTGGACGCTCACCAAACTCCGGGACTGGACAAAGATTCCCTGAATCAGCAAATCAAAGAGAAAGAACAGGAATGCGAAATTATTCTTTCCCGACTCGACGATGAACTTTTCCTGCTGAAAACTCAGGGTCTTTACCAACCACTCTTTCATACCCTCATCCAAGAACTCGGACACCTGATTACCAACGACACTCACCGGGAAATCTTTCTTTCCATTTCTTCCGGTGAACCGATCTCACGCGTGGCAGCACGCCACCAAATGACATATCCTGAAACCACCGCCATATATAGTTCCATCCTTGAACAGCTAGGTAAAAATCCATCAAGAATTGCTACGTACCGCGACCGGGTTCTGAAGTTTCTGTACGGTAAATACGATACCGACATCCCCACCAATCTTCCTTTGACCCGGCTGATCGGAGATCGGGCATGCCACATCCTGCACAAACAGCACATCTTCACTGTTGAGCAACTTCTGAGTTACACCTCCCGAAAAGGATGGGCCAGCCTGAAACGCCTCGAAGGAATGGGATCGACAACTTACAACGAAATTATCAACTCTCTGTACAATGCCAACTTTATCATTCTGCACGAAGACAAGAGCATTGAATTAACATCAGAAATAGCAACGTTTGTCATTTAGCGAATATAGTTTACGTATTTCATTGTTTTAAAGAGTAATCCTAACCAGATTAAATATGGAGGTAGCAGACTGAAGAACCGCTTGTGAAAGTAGTTCTTCCGGTCTGTCTCCCAAGAGGATGCCATATTACCCCATGGCATCCTCTTTTACTATTTATTGACATATATTGTTTCAAACAGTTTCAAATACTTGAAACACTTTGTTTCACGCCGAGAAACACTTTGTTTCAAGGCATGAAACACTCTGTTTCAACGGTTGAAACAAATGGCGGAACTACTTCTTCTTGATACCGGATGTACTTCCTCTCCCTTTTCATCTTATTAACACTTTATCGGTAGGGAGATTCTAAATGTCCCGTGTCTTTATCTGCAAATGAACAACTCATATTTTATAAATGATGAAAACAACAACACTGTTATTAATTTACTTGTTGCTTACAGTTGGCGGACAAGCACAAGAAGCAGAAAAAAGACCTGTATGGAAAGTGGAACTTGCCGGTGCACTGAACAATTACTCGGCGTGGGAAGTGGAGCCGACCATCACTTATCTGCCTATCCCCTATGCAGGCATCACTATGGGGGTACTTTTCTGCAACACCATAGAAGACGAAAGCTATTCGGGCGTATCCAAAGACCAGAGATGGAGATGGAGTTCAGATGACGACAGCCCGCTCTGCCATCACTTTGCATTGCGTCCCGCCATTCAGTTGGCTACCCCCGCCCTCAAACTGGGAAAAGATAAGGATATGGGACTTTCCTTCATCCTCTCTCCGGGGCTGACTATCCCGCTATCCGTCAACCAGCGGTTGAACATCAGCTACTATCCCAACGTCTCCGGGATATGGAGTTCGCAAAGATTCGACCAGGTCAAGAACCGGGGAGGAAGAGCGATATTCTATCACATCAAAGGCATGTTTACCCTCGACTTGGGCGAACAATACACGCTTTCGGCAGGATACACTTTTTCCGACTTCGACATGTACAGCGGTGGACGCAACATGGTAGTGGAAGGGAAGAAACTGACCATGCCTGCGTTCCGCTTTATGCATTCGTTCTTTGTGAGTCTCGGATACAGATTTTAAAAGAAAGGATGAAGCCAATGCAGCCTCATCCTTTCTATTTTTATCTTATATTTGATCTTATCAAAGTTCAGTCGATAACTTGATATTTCACTGTCTTTCCCGGTGAAGAAATAGAAGGAGCTACCGCCTCATCCGACACCGCCCGTTTGTAATTAGGCTTGCTGCTCATGACAAAACGAAGTTTTACTCCATCACGAATATCATCATACGTCAGATAAGACTTATCGTACTTCTTGCCATTGACATACAATTCTTTCACATACAGGTTCTCCGGCGACCAATGATCCGCTGTCATCTCAATATTTTTTCCATTGCTCATCCGGACGGTGATAGCCTCTGCACAAGGCGAACCGATATTATAAATATTACTGGACGGAGCAATCGGATAGAAACCGATACAATTGAACATATACCATGCCGACATTTGTCCGCAATCGTCATTGCCACTCAAAGCATCCGGTGTGTTTCCATAGAAACGGTCCACGATGGTGCGTATCCATTTCTGGCATTTCCAAGGTTCCTTCAGGTAATTGTAAAGGTAAGCGACATGATGGCAAGGCTCATTTCCATGCCAATAGGCACCGATACGTCCCTGAATATCATGCGCGCCGGGAATATCATCCGGCAGTTCTACCGTGAAAAGCTCATCCAGCCGCTTGCGGAACAGTTCCTTACCGGCTTCATTGATATATCCTTGCACGTCTTGCGGCACATACCAGGTATATTGCATGGTGAACCCTTCTGTAATGTCTCCCCAGCCATGTACCGATCCCGGACCCTGATAGGCAACCGGAGTAAACGGGGTACGCCAGTCTCCTTTACTGTCGCGTCCGCGCATATATTTCGTTTCGGGATCAATCAAGGTCTGATAAGACAAGGCACGGTTGAGGAAATAATGATAATCGTCTTCTTTGCCTAATTTCCTGGCTGCCTGTGCGATGCAATAATCATCATAAGCATACTCCAGCGTTTTAGAAACGGACTCGGCCTCCTTGTCGAAAGGTACATATCCCATAGCACGATACTCCGGCAGACAGTCGTAGTTCGGATTCATCGCTGTAGTCTTCATCGCTTCGTAGGCACGCTCATAATCGAAGCCTTTCACCTCTTTCACAATCATGTCTGCCAACACCGAAACGGCATGATAGCCAATCATACACCAAGTTTCATTGCCGTAGAAAGACCAGACAGGAAGCATCTTCTCCACACTCTTGTCATAATGAGCCAACATAGAATTCGCAATGTCCGCATTCACCTCTTGCTGAACCAGGTTAAACCAAGGGTGCAGAGCCCGATACGTATCCCAAAGGGAAAACACCGTATAGTTCGTGAAGCCTTCCGCCTTTTCTATGTTCTTGTCCAAGCCACGGAATTGTCCGTCCGAATCCTGAAAGATAAAAGGATGCAGGGCTGCATGATAGGCGGAAGTATAAAACGTTTCCTTTGTCTTTCGGTCAGCAGTCAACGTATATTTTCCGAGTTCCTTTTCCCAGAGTGCTTCCCCTTTCGCCTTCAACTCGTTGAAAGTCAACCCGTCGAGTTCCTTCATATTATTCCGGGCGCCATCTGTGCTGACTGCCGAAACAGCAGTTTTCACAATCACCTCTTCTCCTGCCTTCGTATCAAAAGAGAGACAAGCCATCAGATTCTTTCCCCAGGCTTCGTAAGAGCTGCGGAACCGGGAAGTATTATAAATCACCGGCTTCTTGTCCTGCATAAAGCGCAGTCCGGTCAGTTTCTTTGAGAAAGTAGCTGTCAGGTATACATGGCGTTCCGGTCCCCACCCTTTCACCAGTTTGTAGCCGGTGATAGTCGAATCGTTTATCATACGCAGATTGGACCATTCGCAGGATTGCCACAACGTATGATTCATGTCAATCATGATGAATGCACTGTCCGACTCAGGATAAGTAAAGCGAAACATACCGCTGCGCACACCGGAAGTCATTTCGGCCTTCACTCCATAGTCTGCCAGTTCTACAGCATAATAATTGGGGGAAGCCCATTCTTTATCATGCGAGTAACGCGAACGGTAGCCTTTATCGGGGTCTTCGTGCGTACCGGGTTCCAGTTTCATTTCCCCCGTTCCCGGTATAAACAGGAAATCGCCTAAGTCCGGAATCCCCGTTCCGCTCAAATGCGTCAGACTAAATCCCATCAGTGTCAGATGGTTGTATTTGTATCCGGAAGCTGCATCGTAGAAACGGCTGTCCGTATCGGGACTCATCTGGATTCCTCCGAAAGGAATCTGTGCACCGGGATAAACATTTCCGTAACCATCCGTACCGACAAACGGATTCACATAGTCCGTCAGCTTTTCAGTTTGAGCCATGCCCGGCAAGATACTCACCAGACACGACCAAACCAAAAACAATCTTTTTCTTCCCATTTTATTGACCATATCTATTCACATTATACCTGTATATCACCTACGGCAACCTGATATTCATGCCATAATTCGTCTATACTATATTCTTTTCCTAAGATATGCTTGATGGCTCCGTCAAACGACCAGGGAATCACTTCCAGTGTGCTCCGGTTGAATTTACGTAAAAATTCGGGGTCTTTGTTGTCGCGCAGCCAAACAAAGAAATAGCCTGCCGTGCGATAGCCATCCATATAGTTTCCTCCTTTCGGACGTGCATTCGGTCCGTCGAATCCGCCGTTCGCCACACGTACGGCATCTGCCATTCCTTCAATAAATGCCCAGAATACGCGGTTGGTTCCGTAAGAGCCGATTCCCTGTGGTTCCAGCTGGTACGCGTGAGTCAGTTCATGCAGCAGTACACCACGTGTTTCAAAGAACAACTTGGCTGTATCGTTTTCAGCAAATGACTTTTCAATGTGACGAGTACTGTAGAAGATAGTAACATCTCCATTACCACCACCTTTGGCAGAAATACCTTCGATGTCTTCGAGTGTATAATGTATCTTACTCACCGGAGTGATGCTGTCTTCCGGCGAATTATAAAGAGTGGCCAATACAGTACGGGCCTGCTCCTTGATATAAGACTCCGCATCCGGAATAATCCGGTGATAAATGTCCGAACCTTTCGTTTCCGGAGCTTTATCTTCAAACAAGATCGTTCCTACATTGTAGCTTTTCCATACGTCCGGTTTGGATTCTGCCTGCTTCTTTGCACTTGCCGCACAAGCTCCCATGCCCACTATCAGGCCAATTGCATATACCAAATGTCTCTTTTTCATATTCTTTTCTTGATTATTTATTGATGCTGTTAATTGATTCCGTTCGTTAATGAGTAAGGTTTGTCCTCAGCTGATAATCCCCGACGTTTATTCGGCGATGACGCCATTTTAAATTCCAGTACGCCTCCTTTCAGGATATCCGCGTGCGTGATGTACATTTTATCATAAGACTCTCCATTCAGTTTCAGCGACTGCACATAACGCTTCTTGTCGCTGACACCGGGTGCCTTGATCTCTAATGTTTTCCCATTGGGAAGCTTCAATTTGACATAGGGCAGATAAGGTGCACCCAGCACGTACTGATCTGTGCCCGGACAAACCGGATAAAAACCCATGACAGAGAATAGATACCATGCCGACATCTGTCCGCAATCATCATTTCCTCCCAGTCCATTGATGTCATTCTTGTACATCTTGTTCAGAATCTCACGCAGCCAATACTGCGTCTTCCACGGTTGCGAAGTCCATGCGTACAGATAAGGAACATGATGGCTCGGCTCATTGCCATGCACATATCCGCCCACCAAGCATTCTTCCGTAATATCCTCATTATGTTCATAATACTTCTCCGGCAGATGCATGGAGAAGAGTTCGTCCAGCTTCTGCACGAATGTCTTTTCTCCTCCCATCAGATCCATCATACCAAACACATCATGCGGTACGTGGAAGGAGAAGTTCCATGAATTACCTTCGATAAAGCCTTCACCATAAGTTTGCAACACATCGAACTCTTTTTTGAATGTACCATCACTATAGCGGGGACGGGCAAAGCCGATACTTGTATCATAGATATTACGGTAGTTCAGAGCACGCTTCCGATACGTTTCGGCCAGTTCTTTATTGCCCGCATTCAATGCCGTCTGATAAATAGTCCAGTCGTCATAGGCATATTCCAGCGTGGAAGAAGCTGCCGTACCGCTCTTGTCCAAGGGGATATAGCCCAGCTTCATATAATCGGCTACTCCTTCGTAATAAGGTACAGTAGAAGTACTGACCATCGCCGCCAACGCCTCGTCAGCATTGGAAAAGACTCCTTTGGTTATCGCATCGGCCAATACCGATACGGCATGGTAACCGCTCATACACCAGTTCTCATTTCCCATCATGCTCCATACCGGCAACATGCCGTGTACGCTCTGCTGCTCATGCTTGATCATAGATTCTACCATATCCGCATTGCGTTCCGGTTTCACCAGATTGAGGAACGGATGTTCCGCACGGTATGTATCCCAAAGTGAGAAAATCGTGTAGTTAGTAAATCCTTTGGCCTGATGAATATTGTGATCCAAACCACGATAAGAACCGTCCACATCCATATATACGGACGGATTAATCATGGTATGATAAAGCGAAGTGTAGAACATCGCCTTCTGGTCGGGTGTACCTTCTACTTCGAAATGATCCAGCTCATTGTTCCAGTCTGTCCGGGCAGCTTCGGCCAGCTGTTCAAAGCTTTTTCCGGAAGCTTCGGCATGGAGATTTTTAACAGCCCCCTCCGTACTGACTGCCGAAAGCGCTACTTTCACAACCAGTTCCGGGTCTTCAGCCGTATCGAAGTTGAAATAGGCAACAATCTTACGTCCGGTGATTTCGGGAAAATTCTTTTCCATGTTGAAGCGACGCCAGAATCCGTTGTACAGTACCTTTTGCTTATCCTTATAACCGTAGTCCTTGATCGGCTGTGACAAGGAAATAGCAAAATAGGTATAATTCGTGCGTGCCCATCCGTTAGTGATACGATATCCTGTCAGTAATGTATCATTTTCGACCCGCAGATTTGCCCACAATACTTTGCCGTCATAATTATAGATACCATGCACCAAGTCCAGGATCAGATGACCGTCTTTTCCTTTCGGGAACGTATATTTATGTACACCGACCCGCTGTGTGGCAGTCATCTGAGCTTTAATGCCATAGTCGTCCAGCATTACCTCATAATATCCGGGAGTTGCTTTTTCGGTGGCATGACTGAAACGCGAACGGTATCCTTCTTCCGGATGATCCGCCCGTCCGGGGTTCAGCTTCAGATCACCGACAGCAGGCATCAGCAGGATATCTCCCAAGTCCGAATGTCCCGTACCGCTGAGGTGGGTGTGACTGAAACCGACAATGGTCTTGTCCCGATACTGGTAACCGGCACAATACTCATAAGCGTTTTTCTGATATGCACCGTTTATATTATGTGGTATTGTATCTGTGTCCGGACTCAATTGTACCCATCCGAAAGGTGTACAGGCACCGGGAAAAGTATGCCCCATACCATTGGTTCCGATAATCGGATTAACGTAATCTACCGGTTGCTGAGCTACGGC
>ENA-UEQB01002545-UEQB01002545.1-human-gut-metagenome-genome-assembly--contig:-NODE-2545-length-12906-cov-3.915114_pt1 | contig 12906 bp, 9 predicted proteins | sample MGYA00242901_ERZ507918 | MGnify/ENA primary metagenome ERZ507918 (study PRJEB26167, sample SAMN06115405) | human gut metagenome | host: Homo sapiens | place: China:Sichuan | collected 2016-04-06... | reverse complement strand
GTAAAACTTGCACAAAAGCGTCATAAGGATATGAATAAATTGAAATATCTTATGACGCTTCTTATCAATAATACTTTACCGCTTCCAGCTGTTTATAAAGACCACCCGCTGCAAAGTTCATGGAAAGGTTATCGCGATGCTCATGTCGAACCGGACTGGATCCTGATTTACAAACTTACCGATAAACTTTTACGATTTGAGAGAACTGGAACTCACGCGGCGCTCTTTGGGTAAAGCCCGCTTCCGATGAAATTTGTAAACCCTGCGCCGACAGGCTTGCGTAAAACTCTTTTGGTGATAATGTGAGCCTTCCAAATCCAGACTATTCCGATTTGGGATCCATTTTGCCGTCCTGGCGTGTGTAACCGTTTTATCAAGGAATAAGCAGTATGCGTAAAATCGCATTAATTCTTGCGATGTTGTTGATCCCGTGCGTTTCGTTTGCCGGTTTGCTGGGCAGCAGTAGCTCGACCACGCCAGTGAGCAAAGAGTATAAGCAGCAGTTGATGGGATCCCCTGTCTACATCCAGATCTTCAAGGAAGAACGTACGCTCGATCTCTACGTCAAAATGGGCGAGCAATATCAACTGCTCGACAGCTATAAAATCTGTAAATATTCCGGCGGCTTAGGGCCAAAACAGCGTCAGGGCGATTTCAAAAGCCCGGAAGGGTTTTATAGCGTCCAGCGTAATCAGTTAAAACCAGACAGCCGTTACTACAAAGCGATTAATATTGGTTTCCCCAATGCCTATGACCGTGCGCATGGTTATGAAGGGAAATATCTGATGATCCACGGCGATTGTGTTTCCATCGGCTGCTACGCGATGACCAATCAGGGTATTGATGAGATCTTCCAGTTCGTTACTGGTGCGCTGGTGTTTGGTCAGCCGAGCGTGCAAGTGAGTATTTATCCGTTCCGCATGACCGACGCCAATATGAAGCGCCATAAATATTCCAACTTTAAGGACTTCTGGGAGCAACTGAAGCCGGGCTACGACTACTTTGAGCAAACCCGTAAGCCACCGACCGTTTCTGTGGTCAATGGCCGTTACGTGGTCAGCAAGCCGTTAAGCCACGAAGTTGTGCAGCCACAACTGGCATCAAACTACACACTCCCCGAGGCAAAATAAGCGCCATTCACCTGGCATAATCTTTTGCCAGGTTTCATTGCCCGTCAACGGCTGTGTCGCAATCACCGTGACCACATCATTCGGTGTGGTCTGCGAGCTGAAGTCGATTTCCACATCCTGATCCAGCAACGTTGCCACGCCAAACGGCGCGCGGCGGGTGATCCAGTGTAAATTAGTCGAGCAATACGCCATTACATAGCGACCGTCCGAAAGCAGCATGTTGAAAACGCCCTTCGCCCGCAGTTCATCCGCCAGTGAGGCGATATATTTAAACACTGCCGCCATGTTGCCCGGCGTGCGCGGGTAACGCTGCGTTAATTTATGCAGGAGCCAGCAAAAGGCTTTTTCGCTGTCGGTTTCACCGACCGGGCGGAAGTTGCCGGTTTCCAGTGATTTGTAGCCCGTCAGTTGCCCGTTATGGGCATAAGTCCAGTTACGCCCCCATAACTCGCGGGTAAACGGGTGAGTATTTTCCAGCGCCACCTCGCCCCGATTAGCCTGGCGAATATGAGCCAACACCGAACAGGATTTTATCGGGTAGTCCTGGACAAGTTTGGCGATGGGGGAATTAAAGCTGGGTTGCGGATCTTTAAATGTGCGACAGCCTTTACCTTCGTAAAAGGTAATGCCCCAGCCATCTTTATGTGGCCCGGTTCCACCACCACGCTGTACAAGTCCGGTGAAACTAAAGCAGATATCGGTAGGGACGTTGGCGCTCATCCCGAGCAATTCGCACATGGGTAACCTCCACAACAGCGGGAGCGCATGGCCCCCGGCGAAGATTGATTTAAGAATTTTCAGGTCGGATGCGGCGTGAACGCATTATTCGGCCTACGGTTCGCGTACAGATTTGTAGGCATGATAAGACGCGTCAGCGTCGCATCAGGCATCAGCGCACAAATGCCGGATGCGGCGTAAACGTCTTATCCGGCCTACGCCAGACTTACTTAACCATCTCTTTTTCAATCAACTGGATCAGGATATGGATCACTTTAATGTGAATCTCCTGAATGCGGTCGGCATAACCAAAGTGCGGAACGCGAATTTCAATATCCGCCGTGCCAGCCATTTTGCCGCCGTCTTTACCGGTCAGGGTGATCACTTTCATCCCCTTCTCACGCGCCGCTGCGATCGCTTTGATCACGTTTGCAGAGTTACCGGAGGTGGAGATCCCCAGCAGTACATCGCCTTCGCGACCTACCGCTTCAACGTAGCGGGAGAAAATATCATTGAAACCGAAATCATTACCGACGCAGGAAATATGACTAACGTCAGAAATAGCAATCGCCGGGTAGCCCGGACGGTTTTCACGGTAGCGACCGGTCAACTCTTCGGCAAAGTGCATAGCGTCGCAATGGGAACCGCCGTTGCCGCAGGAAAGCACTTTGCCACCGGCTTTAAAGCTGTCTGCTAACAGGACCGCCGCGCGCTGAATGGCGTGAATATTGGCGTCATCTTTTAAAAAGTTAGCCAGCGTTTCCGCCGCTTCGTTCAGTTCATTACGAATAAGATCCTGGTACATGAGGATATCCTTCAGCATAAAAGTAATAGACAAAATGCAGTGTACCGGATACCACCAAAAGCGAGAAGTACGGGCAGGTGCTATGACCAGGACTTTTTGACCTGAAGTGCGGATAAAAACAGCAACAATGTGAGCTTTGTTGTAATTATATTGTAAACACATTGCTAAATGTTTTTACATCCACTACAACCATATCATCACAAGTGGTCAGACCTCCTACAAGTAAGGGGCTTTTCGTTATGATGATTTTGAGTATTCTCGCTACGGTTGTCCTGCTCGGCGCGTTGTTCTATCACCGCGTGAGCTTATTTATCAGCAGTCTGATTTTGCTCGCCTGGACAGCCGCCCTCGGCGTTGCTGGTCTGTGGTCGGCGTGGGTACTGGTGCCTCTGGCCATTATCCTCGTGCCATTTAACTTTGCGCCTATGCGTAAGTCGATGATTTCCGCGCCGGTATTTCGCGGTTTCCGTAAGGTGATGCCGCCGATGTCGCGCACTGAGAAAGAAGCGATTAATGCGGGCACCACCTGGTGGGAGGGCGACTTGTTCCAGGGCAAGCCGGACTGGAAAAAGCTGCATAACTATCCGCAGCCGCGCCTGACCGCAGAAGAGCAAGCGTTTCTCGACGGCCCGGTAGAAGAAGCCTGCCGGATGGCGAATGATTTCCAGATTACTCATGAGCTGGCGGATCTGCCGCCGGAGTTGTGGGCGTACCTTAAAGAGCATCGTTTCTTCGCGATGATCATCAAAAAAGAGTACGGCGGGCTGGAGTTCTCGGCTTATGCCCAGTCTCGCGTGCTGCAAAAACTCTCCGGCGTGAGCGGGATCCTGGCGATTACCGTCGGCGTGCCGAACTCATTAGGCCCGGGCGAGCTGCTGCAACATTACGGCACTGACGAGCAGAAAAATCACTATCTGCCGCGTCTGGCGCGTGGTCAGGAGATCCCTTGCTTTGCACTGACCAGCCCGGAAGCGGGTTCCGATGCGGGCGCGATTCCGGATACCGGGATTGTCTGCATGGGCGAATGGCAGGGCCAGCAGGTGCTGGGGATGCGTCTGACCTGGAACAAACGCTACATTACGCTGGCACCGATTGCGACCGTGCTTGGGCTGGCGTTTAAACTCTCCGACCCGGAGAAATTACTCGGCGGTGCAGAAGATTTAGGTATTACCTGTGCGCTGATCCCGACCACCACGCCGGGCGTGGAAATTGGTCGTCGCCACTTCCCGCTGAACGTACCGTTCCAGAACGGACCGACGCGCGGTAAAGATGTGTTCGTGCCGATCGATTACATCATCGGCGGGCCGAAAATGGCCGGGCAAGGCTGGCGGATGCTGGTGGAGTGCCTCTCGGTAGGCCGCGGCATCACCCTGCCTTCCAACTCAACCGGCGGCGTGAAATCGGTAGCGCTGGCAACGGGCGCGTATGCGTACATTCGTCGGCAGTTCAAAATCTCTATCGGTAAGATGGAAGGGATTGAAGAGCCGCTGGCGCGTATTGCCGGGAACGCTTATGTAATGGATGCTGCGGCATCGCTGATTACCTACGGCATTATGCTCGGTGAAAAACCTGCCGTGCTGTCGGCTATCGTTAAGTATCACTGTACCCACCGCGGGCAGCAGTCGATTATTGATGCGATGGATATTACCGGCGGTAAAGGCATTATGCTCGGGCAAAGCAACTTCCTGGCGCGTGCTTACCAGGGCGCACCGATTGCCATCACCGTTGAAGGGGCTAACATTCTGACCCGCAGCATGATGATCTTCGGACAAGGAGCAATTCGTTGCCATCCGTACGTGCTGGAAGAGATGGAAGCGGCGAAGAACAATGACGTCAACGCGTTCGATAAACTGTTGTTCAAACATATCGGTCACGTCGGTAGCAACAAAGTTCGCAGCTTCTGGCTGGGCCTGACGCGCGGTTTAACCAGCAGCACGCCAACCGGCGATGCCACTAAACGCTACTATCAGCACCTGAACCGCCTGAGCGCCAACCTCGCCCTGCTTTCTGATGTCTCGATGGCGGTGCTGGGCGGCAGCCTGAAACGTCGTGAGCGTATCTCGGCCCGTCTGGGGGATATTTTAAGCCAGCTCTACCTCGCCTCTGCCGTGCTGAAGCGTTATGACGACGAAGGCCGTAATGAAGCCGACCTGCCGCTGGTGCACTGGGGCGTACAAGATGCGCTGTATCAGGCTGAACAGGCGATGGATGATTTACTGCAAAACTTCCCGAACCGCGTGGTTGCCGGGCTGCTGAATGTGGTGATCTTCCCGACCGGACGTCATTATCTGGCACCTTCTGACAAGCTGGATCATAAAGTGGCGAAGATTTTACAAGTACCGAACGCCACTCGTTCACGTATTGGTCGCGGTCAGTACCTGACGCCAAGCGAGCATAACCCGGTTGGTTTACTGGAAGAGGCGCTGGTGGATGTGATTGCCGCCGACCCGATTCATCAGCGGATCTGTAAAGAGTTGGGTAAAAACCTGCCGTTTACCCGTCTGGATGAACTGGCGCACAACGCGCTGGCGAAGGGGCTGATTGATAAAGATGAAGCCGCTATTCTGGTAAAAGCTGAAGAAAGCCGTTTACGCAGTATTAACGTTGATGACTTTGATCCAGAAGAGCTGGCGACGAAGCCGGTAAAGTTGCCGGAGAAAGTGCGGAAAGTTGAAGCCGCGTAAATGAATAACGGAGCCGAAAGGCTCCGTTTCTTTATCCGCTAATTATTTAAAATTAAAGCCATCCGGATGGTTTTCCAGGCTGCCGGTCAACGCCGCGAACAGCACCGTTTTGCCATCAATCGAAAGCGCATCGTTCACATTCAGCCAGGTGAGTTTCTCTTGCGACGTTTTCTCATCAATAGTCGAGAACAGCCCCGTCATCTGATTAGATTTCTCGGACCACATCACAGCGATACGTTGCGAGCCACAGTCATGCGGTTTGCACGCGCTCATCACCTGATACGTCTCATCTCCCAAAGTCACGGTTTGTGCGGGAGTATAAGTACCGCCTTTCATCACCCAGGCAGGCAGCTTATGCCCTTGTACCATCTGATTAAATGCAGCTTTGGTGGTTTCGCCCTTTGCAAGACTGCTAATGGTTAAATCATCCTGCGCCATTGCACTGGTGGCGATGACCAGAGCGGCGACTGTCGTTATTGCCTTAAACATCATTCCTCCCGGGCTTATCCTGCCCATGTGATTAACTCCCTAAAGCCTGGCGATAACACGATAATTTGCAAATCAGATATTTCCAATATCAGCATTTGTTATCAATTTATTCTGCGCTAAGGCAACTGCCTGATAAGGTGTTAGAGTTATAAAACCCTTCGCATAAAGGAGTTGTACACCGTGCCTGGTTTGAAGATTACGCTTTTGCAGCAACCACTGGTGTGGATGGATGGTCCTGCCAACCTGCGTCATTTTGATCGTCAACTGGAAGGTATTACCGGGCGCGATGTGATCGTTCTACCGGAGATGTTTACCAGCGGCTTTGCCATGGAAGCGGCAGCTTCGTCGCTAGCACAAGATGACGTAGTGAACTGGATGACCGCTAAAGCGCAGCAGTGCAATGCGCTGATTGCAGGCAGTGTTGCATTACAAACGGAGTCTGGTTCGGTTAACCGCTTTTTGCTGGTTGAGCCGGGCGGCACGGTACATTTTTATGATAAGCGTCATCTGTTCCGCATGGCAGATGAGCATCTACATTATAAAGCGGGCAATGCGCGAGTGATTGTGGAATGGCGCGGCTGGCGTATTTTGCCGCTGGTGTGCTACGACTTACGTTTTCCGGTGTGGTCGCGCAATCTCAACGATTATGACCTCGCCCTGTACGTCGCCAACTGGCCTGCTCCGCGCTCTCTGCACTGGCAGGCATTGCTGACGGCCCGCGCGATTGAGAATCAGGCGTATGTGGCGGGATGCAATCGCGTCGGCAGCGATGGCAACGGCTGCCATTATCGCGGTGACAGCCGGGTGATTAATCCGCAAGGCGAGATTATCGCTACTGCCGACGCGCATCAGGCAACGCGCATTGATGCGGAGCTGTCGATGGCAGCATTGCGGGAATATAGAGAAAAGTTTCCGGCATGGCAGGATGCGGATGAGTTTAGGTTGTGGTGAGTGGGGGTTGTGTTTAAGGACGGGGAGAGTCGGGGTATTACTACGAAAGCCCGCTCCCCGCAAGGACTGACGCCAGGTAGTTTCTGTCCATGGCTGCTTTTCGCATCTTACGTCTTAACCCTGCCTTGAATACCTTATCATTCGTCAAAATATTAATAGCAATGTGCCGTATCCCTGAAAATAATTCTGCTGCATTTCCTCTTCTTATTTTGCAGTCGTCTTCATTCATTACCACGTCCAGACGCCAGTGCAGCTTATTCTCCACGTGCCAGTGGTTTCGGATTGCTGTGGCGAACTTCTCTGCGGTTAAATCAGCAGAACTGATATAATATCTGACCGTCATTTCTGGCTCTTTCTTTTGTTCTGCTATTATGGACCGAAAGGAGACTGCCACGCATAATTTCTTCAGCCCTTTCCATTCAAACGTGAAATCAATAAGTTCATCAGGGACATCGCAAACAATATGAAGACGGATTTCTTCTCTGCCGTGACTCTTTTCACTAATTGCGTAACTGTCATGCTTGGGATTATTTAATTCTTTCAGCGGAAATTTTTCCTCGAAGGCTTTATTTAGCCGCCCCTGGTTTCCTTTTACCGCGAATAAATAATCACCTCCCTGTTTTTGTATCTTCTCTGCAATATCTTTCTGGCAACCCATCGCATCAGTTGTGATGATTTTTCCTTTAATATCCAGCATGTTAAGAAGTTCTGGGATAGCTGTAATCTCATTAGATTTCTCATCCGTCTTGATCTGTCCGATGACCAGACTGTGCATTGTTGAGAACGCACTAATGACATGAATCGCTCCCCTGCGGCGACTCTTGTCATAAGAGTGCCGGAGCGTTTTTCCATCAATTGCAATGACGTCTTTATCATCTGAAGAATGGCAGTCACGCATCCAGTTAATAAAGCACTCGTGAAATTTTGCAGGACTGATACAGGATACAACTCTGGCAATGGTATCGTGAACAGGAATACCATTTTCAAAATCACCATATTGCTTCAAAAAATCGAGATGTGTTTCCCCAAAATCCTCTATATCTTCCCAGCCTTCTGCACCAGAAATAACGGCACAAATAGTCAACAGTAGAATATCCGATAATTTATGTTCCACTTTCCAGGTTTGTCTGTAATCGGGGATAATAGAAATATGTTCCATCAATTTTTTAAGTTCCATTTTGTTCTCCTTAATTATGTAAGGAGTATTTGATCATGTATAAGCAATAAAAAACAGCTTCAGGTAATAAGGAATATCTCAATTTTTAAACATAAAATGCGAATTATTTAGTACAAAAAGTGTACTTCTGATGATCTTTCCCTGGCCACTCCACCGGCGGCAGACTGTCCGGCGTGACGCGGTTTGCCAGCCCCTGCTCGTTGTATGCGTGTTTCGTCTCATGCTGCCACAGCAGTTCCCCCGTCTCCGGGTTCTCCACCGTCTGGCATTCGCCGGTCAGGCGGCCTTTATCGTCATAGCCATAGTGGACGGCAACACGGTGGCCTTCGCTCAGGTGGCTGATGTCTGTCAGCCAGCCGTGGCCATCATACTGCCACTGCTCTGCCGGTTCGCCGTTCACCGTGCGGTGCGTGATGCGGTCCGACGCATCGTAGTACCAGAGGATGACAAGTCCCTCATCCTCACTCTGCGTGAGTTTTCCGGTCAGGTCATAATGATAACGTTGCGTCCGCCCGTCAAAGCCGCCCTGCTGTACCAGCCGGTCCAGCGCATCGTAACTGAAGACGCTGTGGCTGCCGTTCTCGTTGGTCAGGCTGATGACACGTCCGGCAGCATCGTACTCCATACTGCGCGTCAGCCCGCCCTGCGTGGTGCTGACCGCCTTTCCCCACGCATCGTACTGTGTCTCGCTCCGGTTGCCGTCCGGGGTAATGACGGCAGTCAGGTCGCCTGCGGCGTTGTATTCATACCGCGTTTCACGGCCCTGTGCGTCTTTCACCGAGGTTAACCGGCCACGGTTGTCATAGTGGCGGTAAAGGCTGATACCTTCCTCGCGGTGAACCGCCGTCATCTGGCCGAAGCGGTCGTATTCATAGCGGGTCTGGTAGCCCGAGCAGTCAGTGAACGCCAGCAACTGCCCGTAGCGGCTCCACGTCATCTGCCGGGTGCTGCCCGTCGCATCCGTTGTCGTCGCCGGTAACTCACTGTGCGCGTCATCGTAGCGGTAGCGTACTGTCTCCCCGCTGCGCGATGTCTCCGATACCAGCCTGCCCGGTTCATCATATTCCCGGCGGCTCTCCAGCCCGTCCGGGTACACCACCGCCGTCAGCTGGTTCCCGTCGTTATAGTAAAATTTCGTCTCCCGCCCGTCCGGTGTGGTGATGTCCGTGATATCGCCGGACACCACATTCAGACCGTACTCTGTCCTCCGTCCCGCCGCGTCCGTCTGCGCCGTGAGCCTTCCTGCCGCGTCATACCCGCTGCGCGTGACGCTGCCGTCCGCCAGTTCTTTTTTCACCACCCGTTTCAGCCCGGCCCCGCCTTCTGTATGCAGCACCTCACGCCGGTTCAGGCTGTCGGTGACGGTGATGCGGTCCTGCTCATAAAGATAGCGGTAGCTTAACCCTGCCGGGTTCAGTTGCTCCACCACCCGCCCCGTATCGTCGTAGCGGTAGCGCATCTCCGGCCTTCCCGCGTAACGGTGCGCCACCATCCGGCCCGGGTGCTGCGCGTCATACGTGAAAGCGCGCACCTGCGTATTGCTGCGGTCATATACCGCCAGCAGTTCACCGGCTTCCGTATACGTGTACCGCACCAGTGGCGCAGCGGGCAGGCTCTCCGGGTATGCCGGGTCGTGCATCAGCCACACCGCCGAAAGGCGGATACCCCTGTCGGGGCCGTATTCGGTACCGGGCAGTGTGTCGGGGAACGCTGAGGCTGAGAGAGGGCGGGAACTGTCAGAAGAAGATAGCGAAGAGGTGCGGGCCTCTTCCGCACGCTGCGCCTGCGTGGTCAGCACCAGACGGAACTCCCGCCCGGCACCGTCCGTCACGCCGGTGATTTCCCCGGCCAGGTCACCGGCGGCCTCACGCCGGTACGTCAGCGTCCGCCCGAAGCGGTCCGCCATCCCGGTAAGCACCCGGTACGGCGGCAGCGGCGCTGGCAGTACGTCCTCAGCACCCGGCACCCGCTCTGACCACCCCAGTATCCACCACGGCCCCTGTGCGCTGTTGGTCGCCAGGTAAAGATGCGGGCTTAACCGGATATCCGGCGGCAGCGCCCCCCACAGCCGCGCCAGCGTATGGCCGTCCGGCTGTGCTGCCTTACCACCGCGCACCAGCCACATTGACTCACTGCGGCTGTACACCGCCTCCCCCGGCAGCAGCGGCTCAAAGTGAATGCTCCGCCCGCCGTTGTCGTTGAGTACCAGTGCATCATCGCGTAGCTGTAAGCGGATATCAGAAGGCGCTTTCCAGCCGGGGCCAAACACTCCCACCGGCGCGGGTGTCCTGGTCCGGTAGCTGCTGTAGGTGCGGGAGAGAATGAACGGCAGCGGGCCGGGCAGCGCAAGGTCCGTCTCGCCGGGCAGCACCTTCGCCCCCAGCAGCGGATTTACCGGGTTGCCCGAAGTCATCCCGCCCGGACACACCGAGCACGCCACGCCGGTGGGCGCGCCAATTCTTACACCTGCCGAACCCTGGACAATGGGACCGCCATACTGAGTCATATCTCCCTGACGCGCCGCTGGTTTTCCGCTCATGATTCAATTCCTTCTTCTGTTTATTTTTAATGCTTGTTTGTTACTGAATACCGAACAGGTACGGGATCAGTACTCTCTCATATCCGGCGTATCCTGCTTTTCATCAGGGGTCTTCGGTGGGGATTTCGAGGCTGCACAGTTCCAGTTAATCAACAGTGAGTCACCATTAACCTGCTCCTTACCCTGCAAATGAATTTTTGTGCCGTTGAGAAAAATTTGTCCGTCCTTCGTCAGCACCAGCCTTGCCTTACCACAGCAGAGCTCCAGATGCTCACCGGCGGAGTAAATCGCGGTCTGCCCGGTATCATCCTTTTTCGTTTTACCAACGGTGAAGGTAACGTTATTTCCGACTTTGACGTCATAACCCAGCCCGACCCTCAACGATTTATGCAAACCGATCTGCGAGGACTGCATCAGAGCCACCGAAGTGTTCATAATGCCACCTACCGTCGTCTGGTACGCCACGCCCACGGTCAGCGCACGAACAAGTCCAATCGTTTCCACCTGAACAGAACCCACTTTAATTATCTGGTTACTGCCCACCGTCTCTATCTGGTTAACACCCACCGTCTGTATCTGATTGTTGGTAACCGCAATCATCTGATTGTTGCCAATGGTTTCAGCATGGTTGTTTATCACATCAGTGGTGCGGTTATTCAGCACCTCGGTGTTCATGTTCTTCTGCGCGTGGATGTAGACCTGTTCTTTCCCTGTCGCATCGTCAAACTTCAGTTCATTAAACCCGCTGCCCTTATAGGTTTTCGAGCGGATCGTCATCTGCGTCTTCGTCCCCGGCAGGCTGCCGGGTGTGCGGTTTTCATGGTGGTAGGTACGCCCCATAATAATCGGCTGGTCCGGGTCGCCGTTGAGGAAGTCCACAATCACCTCCTGACCCACTCGCGGTATCGCCAGGTTGCCAAAGCCGGTGCCTGCCCACGCCTGTGCCACACGGATCCAGCACGAACTGTCTTGGTCTGCCGGGTTATAACGGTCCCAGTTGAACTTCACCCGCACGCGACCATGTTCGTCGCAGAAGATTTCCTCGCCTGCCGGTCCTGTCACGACAGCGCTCTGCGGGCCGTCGACCAGCGGTTTCAGCAACGGCTGTGGTCGCCATGTTCTGTCTGCCGGGATCACCGCAAAATGGTTCTCCAGCGCCGTCCCCGCTCCCTGCCGTCCTGGCACCGCCTGTGGCTGTTCGCCGTGCAGTTCACTTGCCACCACCTGCCATTCCCGGTTCAGGTTCGCCTGCGGATGCCCCGTCAGCACAATTCGCCGTCCCGGCCATATCTCCGGCGAGCGGCCCATTCCCCGCGCGGTTTCTGCGTTGTTTCGCCAGCCGTCCATCTGCTAGCGGGCAAAGTTCTGCCCGTGGGCGCTCTTGAAACGTCCGGGGTAGTCATACACTTCATACTGCGTGCGCTGGTAGTCCTGGTGCTGGCCTTCCTGTTCAAAACGTCCGGCCCAGCCGGGGCGTTTAAAGGTGTAGTCTTTGGTCACCACGGAAGAAGGGCGGATTTGTGCGCTGTAGCGGAACTGGCTGATGCAGAGGGTGCTCACCTCGGTACGGGTGTTCGGGTTCCATGGGATTTCAAAAGATTCGGGCAGATGGCGGACTGTGTCGCACAGCACCAGGCTCTGGTCGGTACTTTTGTAAGCATGCTCCTCATAAAAGAAGATGCCTTCCTCCGCCGCCATCCGGCACAGGAAATCGTAATCAGTCTCACCGTACTGGACACAAAACTCACGGGAAGGATGCGGCTCGCTGAACAGCGGACTCCATTCGGTCACCCCGTTTTCCTGCAACATCGTGCCGAGGATGCTTTTGATGTCCTCGTTCTGGAAGATACGGAAGTTCTGGCGCAGACCGGCACGCCACAGCGGCGGGTGCACCTTCATGCTGTACAGCATCTGGTTTTTGTCGTTCTCCCCGAGTTCAAACCAGGTCACCACGCCTTTCACCCGGCGCTGTACTTCATCGCCCTGCCATATCGTCAGGTAGGCCATTTTGTCCAGCACCTGCGCAAATTCAAGGGAGAGAAACTGCTGGCTGACCAGGGAGAGATCGAGGGAAAAGAGCGAAGAGAGTGACTGGTTCAGATGAAAGGAAACCACCGCAAACGCGTCCGGTGGCAGGCCGTCCACTTCAAGTGTGAAACGTAATCCGGTTGACATAGCAACCTCCGTGAAAATGAATAATAATCCGCACATATTGCATGTACAACATGTCGGGCGGATGAGATAAGCGAGTCGACATCTGGCGTTACCGGGGAATATCAGAAAAATGTCATGGTTATGTGATGATTTAGTCTGGGATTTTACTTCAGAGAAACGGGTGCCTGTTTAGTCAACAAAATAATCACAAACGCAACGGATGGGTTCTCGACGTTATTCACGACAGGCTCGTACATTAC
>ENA-UEQB01002542-UEQB01002542.1-human-gut-metagenome-genome-assembly--contig:-NODE-2542-length-12915-cov-5.582412_pt1 | contig 12915 bp, 10 predicted proteins | sample MGYA00242901_ERZ507918 | MGnify/ENA primary metagenome ERZ507918 (study PRJEB26167, sample SAMN06115405) | human gut metagenome | host: Homo sapiens | place: China:Sichuan | collected 2016-04-06... | reverse complement strand
ACTTCCGTGAACAACTCAGGGAAAAACAGATTTACAAGAACATTGGTTCATGGTGGGAAAGCAATAAAGGAAAAGCGGTAGATCAGAATGAAATAGACATCGTTGCCATTTCAGCTGAGTCGTCAAAAGTATTCATTGCCGAAGTGAAACGTCAGCGCAAGAACTTCAAGCCTGAACTCTTTCAACAGAAAGTGGAAGTAATACGCACCAAGTTATTCTTTAAACATGAAATAGAGACGGCTTGTCTGACTCTTGAAGATATGTAATAATTAAAGCGCGATACAATGAAACGACTATTTCTTCTGTTCTTTATACTCCTGACTTGTTTGGGAACAAGTCTGCAAGCCCAAGATTATCTGCCGCAAGAATACAGCATCATATTGGGCGGCGGACTGGCACTGCCTCACGTAGAAGGAAACCGCAACGACTTCTTCAACAAGAACGGCAACCAAGTGGGATATGACCTGATGGCGGAAGGTCGCTATTACTTAGTTCCGAGCTTTGCCCTGGGGCTTCAATACGATTACCTGAGGATAGCGCACACACCGGACAAGATGCACCTACACTACTTACGCCCCAACATCATCTTCCGCCAACTTTGGAACGACGGAAATCAAGGGGCATTCTTATCCTTCGGCATCGGATATATGAGTTATCAGGAACGGACGTACAAACGGGGGGCACAGAGCGGACACCGCTTTCAAAGAGGATATTGCGGAATATCACTGGGAGTGGGTTATGAGTTCCGCATCACCCGGAAATTATCGGGTATGCTGCGAGCCGATATGCTCACTGCGGACTGGTTTGCCAATCCCGATGCCCGCCTTTACAATACGGACGGATATGACGACGGCATTGACCACAGTTGGTTCAAGAATAATGTTACATTCTTCAATTTAGGATTCGCGGTGCAGTTCGGGAGATGATTGAGATTAAGCCTACTTATCTTTCCCATACGGTGCCATATCCTCACATAAATACATAGGAGATGTGTTGCGCAGTATATAAGTCAAACGGGCAGGGTTACGACGGTTATCCCATAATACCAATACAGTAATGGAAGTATCATCAAAATAATAAAAAACCGAATAATTGGGAACCACTACTATATAGCGTACATGGGGATACTCTGTCAGGTGACCTATCAAAGGATTTATTGAAACTCTATTTACAGAAACTATTATTTGAGAATAAAGGGACTGACTATATTGGGATGTGCCATTACGGTAGTCGTAAAATTCAAAAGTGTCTTCCATCTCCCGAATGCACTCTTCTACCCATTTTACTTCCCGCTCCATCGCCCCAGCCTTTTTTCCATCTCTTCCGTCGTACATGACCTACCCTGTTGCGTCTGTTCCAGTTCATTATCTACCTTTCCTCGCAATTCGGAAGAAAAGTAAAGAACATCATCCGGGCATTGTTTATTCATGAATGCCTCAATTTGCTCCAATAATTGTTCGTCATTCACGGCGAATAAGCGCTGGAGTAGGAGTTGTTTTCGTTCTGTTGTTGTCATGATACTATCATTTATGAGGCAAATGTATGAAAAAAGAATATGAAAGCCAAGTTTATACGCTACTATTCTGCCTGCATCGCCACAGCTTCTTGAAGCGCATAAACCGCCTCTTCTACCGTCCTTACATCCTTCACCACCATGCTCCGCCGGTTGTTCTGCTCGCGCAGGTCGCAGCGGCGGGTGTACTTCATCATGTAGGCAATCATCTTGCCGAATGCCTGGCTCTGATAGTAGGGACTGTCAGGATTGGAGACAAAGAACAGGGTCATGCGTCCGCCTTTCAGGAATACTTTTTCCACGCCGAGGCGGGCGGCAAGACGGCGCAAGGGAACGATGCGGAGCAACTCTTCCGTTTCGGGCGGGATGGGGCCGAAGCGGTCTTCGAGACGGGAGCGGAAGGCGGCTACATCTTTATCCAGCGTCAAGCCGTCCAGTTCGCGATAGAGCAGCATACGTTCGCTACTGCCCGTTACGTAGTTGGCAGGAAGCAGAAGTTCGAGGTCGCTCTCTACCTGGCATTCGTCAACGAACTGTTCACCGCTGATGACGCTGCCGTCGGCTTTCAGCTCCTCGGCATAAAGCTCGGCAAACTCGTCGGTTTTCAGTTCGTGCACGGCTTCGGAAAGTATCTTCTGGTATGTTTCGTAACCGAGGTCGGCGATGAAACCGCTCTGCTCGGCTCCCAGCATATTGCCTGCACCGCGGATGTCGAGGTCTTGCATGGCGATGTGGATGCCGCTGCCCAGGTCGGAGAAGTTCTCGATGGCCTGCAAACGACGTTTCGCTTCCGGGGTAAGCGAGGACAAGGGCGGTGCCAGCAGGTAACAGAATGCTTTCTTGTTGCTTCGCCCCACACGTCCGCGCATCTGGTGCAAGTCGCTCAGGCCGAAGTTCTGCGCCTGGTTGATGATGATGGTATTGGCATTCGGGATGTCGATACCACTCTCTATGATGGTGGTGGCAAGCAGCACGTCGTAGTCGTAGTTCACGAAGTCCAGGATAATCTTTTCCAGTTCCGCAGGCTCCATCCGTCCGTGGCCGATGGCGACACGGCAGTCGGGGATATGGCGTTCGATCATCGCTTTCAGCTCCATCAGGTTGGCGATGCGGTTGTTTACGAAGAACACCTGCCCGTTGCGGCTCATCTCGAAGTTGATAGCGTCGGCGATGATTTCTTCGTTGAAGGTATGTACTTCGGTCTGAATGGGATAGCGGTTGGGGGGCGGAGTCTGGATGACGCTCAGGTCGCGCGCACCCATCAGCGAGAACTGCAAGGTGCGGGGAATGGGCGTGGCGGTCATCGTCAGCGTATCAACATTCACTTTCAGTTGGCGTAGCTTCTCCTTTACGGAAACGCCGAACTTCTGTTCCTCGTCGATAACCAGCAGGCCGAGGTCTTTGAATTTCACATCCTTGCCCAGGATACGGTGGGTACCGATAAGGATATTCACTTCGCCATCGGCAAGCCCTTTGATAACCGCCTTGGTCTGCGCGGCACTGCGGGCACGGCTCAGGTATTCCACCCGGCAAGGCAAGCCCTTCAGGCGTTCCTTGAAGGTTTGGAAATGCTGGTAGGCAAGCACCGTAGTAGGCACTAACACTGCTACCTGCTTATTGTCAGCTACGGCCTTGAAGGCGGCACGCACAGCCACTTCCGTCTTACCGAAGCCTACATCGCCGCATACCAGGCGGTCCATCGGGCGGGCACCTTCCATATCGGCTTTCACATCGGCAGTAGCCTTGCTTTGGTCGGGAGTATCTTCGTAGATGAAAGACGCTTCCAACTCCCGTTGCAGGAAGCTGTCGGGACTGTATTGGAAACCTTTCTCCTCACGCCGTTGCGAGTATAGTTTTATCAGGTCGCGGGCTATATCCTTGATCTTGGTCTTGGTGCGGTCTTTCAGTTTTTCCCAGGCGCCGGTACCCAGCTTGTTCAGGCGGGGGGCTTCCCCTTCTTTTCCCTTGTATTTGGAAACTTTGTGCAAGGAGTGGATGGAGACGAATACCACGTCTTCGTTCTGATAGACCAGCTTCATCACTTCCTGGGTAGTATCTCCGTTGGGAATGCGCACCAACCCGGCAAAGCGTCCTACGCCGTGGTCGGTATGCACCACATAATCGCCGGGGGTAAACTGGTTCAGTTCCTTCAACGAGAGGGCTACCTTGCCGCTGCGCGCCTTGTCGCTCTTCAGGTTGTACTTATGGAAACGGTCGAACAGCTGGTGGTCGGTGAAGATGCAGAGGCGCAAGGCATTGTCGGCAAATCCTTCGTGCAAGGTGCGCTCTACGGCGATGAAAGAGATGCGGTCGCCCCGATCCTCGAAGATGGCGCGGATGCGGTCGGTCTGTTTCAAACTATCACTACATATATATATGGTATAGTTCCGGGCAAGATAATCCTGGAAACTCTCTGCCACCAGGTCGAAGTTCTTGTGGAAGATAGGCTGGGCGGTGGTATCGAACGAAACGGTGGCATCGGGCGTGCCGGTGGGCTTGTTGCCCATCTCCATCCGGCGGAAGTCGAGTGCCCGCAGGGTGAACTCGCCGCCATCGATCAGCTTGCCGTCCAGGCTGATCGCCCCGTTCTCTTCGGCTTCGCGGGCGGCAATGGCTTGCGGGGTAAGGGCTTCATCGTGCACGGTCTGGATGCGTTCGCGCAACCAGAGGAAGTCGCGCATTGCCAACACCGTTTCGGGTTGAAGGAAATCCAGGAAAGAAACCATCCCGCCGTTTCCGCCTTTTTCCAGGCTACGGCTCAGGTCGGGAACTATCGCAATGCTTTCCTTCTTCTCTTTGGAGAGCTGCGTCTCTACCTCAAAGACACGGATGCTCTCCACTTCATCGCCGAAGAAGTCGACGCGGTAAGGGCATTCGGAAGAAAAGGAAAAGACGTCGATAATGCTGCCGCGCACGGCATATTGCCCCGGCTCGTAGACGTAGTCCACATACTCGAACCCGTAGCTGCGCAGCACCTCGGTAATGAAGTTCATATCCACCCGCTCGCCCGTATGCAGTTTCAGGGTCTTGTCACCCAGCTCCTTGCGCGAAACCACTTTCTCCGCCAGCGCATCGGGATAGGTCACTACGCAAAGCCCTTCTTCGCCTTTCTGCAAGCGGCTCAGCACTTCCGTACGCAGTATCTCGTTCGCGGCATCCTTCTGTCCGTATTTGATGGCGCGGCGGAAAGAGGATGGGAAGAACAATACCCGTTCTCCGCCCAGTATCTGCGTGAGGTCATGGTAAAAATAGCCGGCTTCTTCCAGGTCTCCGAGAATAAAGACATACGGACACTCCGCCCGCTGCACCAGTACGGACGAGAACAGCGAAGCGGCGGAAGCACACAGGCCTCCGCAATACAGATGTCGGACAGAAGTATCTTTAAGCAGGCGGCTCATAGCCTCCACATTGGGATGAGCGGCGTAGCGTTGTTGCAATTCGGTGATAGTCATGATAGATATGATGGTAATTCCGCCGCAAAAATACATAAATAATCCTTAGTTTTATCCGTAAATAATAGAAAAGCATTACATTTGTGCCTATTACAATCCTCCACATGAATGAATATGCAGACACCAGATAGCATTGTCATTATCCCCACCTACAACGAACGGGAAAATATAGAAAACATTATCCGCGCCGTCTTCGCCCTGGAGCATGGCTTCCATATCCTTGTCATTGAAGACGGTTCGCCCGACGGTACAGCCGCCATCGTCAAAACTTTACAGCAAGAATTCCCCGAACGCCTGTTTATGGTGGAACGCAAAGGAAAGCTGGGATTGGGAACGGCTTATATCGCCGGCTTCAAATGGGCGCTGCAACGCAACTACGAGTACATCTTCGAGATGGATGCCGACTTCAGCCATAATCCCCAGGATCTGCCCCGCCTATATAAAGCCTGTGCCGAAGAGGGAGCCGATGTAGCCATCGGTTCGCGCTACGTCAGCGGCGTCAATGTAGTGAACTGGCCTATGGGACGCGTGCTGATGTCCTATTTCGCCTCCAAGTACGTGCGCCTCATCACCGGCCTGCCGATTCACGACACGACTGCCGGCTTCGTATGCTACCGCCGCCGCGTATTGCAGACCATCGACCTGGACGGCATCCGCTTCAAAGGTTACGCTTTCCAGATAGAAATGAAGTTCACCGCCTACAAATGCGGCTTCAAAGTCAAGGAAGTTCCCGTTATCTTCATCAACCGCGAGCTGGGCACTTCCAAAATGAACAGCAGCATTTTCGGCGAAGCCATATTCGGAGTCATACGGTTGAAGTGGAACAGTTGGTTCCATAAATACCCGCAGTTCAACGAAAAATGAAGAATGAACAATGAAAAGAAGACTGATAGATAACGCCACGATTGTAAACGAAGGCCAGTCCTTCAAAGGCTGCGTGGTAATAGAGAACGGGCGTATCGCCGAGATCGCAGCAGACCGCGACTCCCTTTCCGCCCCCTGTGACGAAACCATCGATGCCACCGGCTGCTACCTGCTGCCCGGCATCATCGACGACCACGTGCACTTCCGCGATCCGGGACTGACCGAGAAAGCGGACATCTTCAGCGAAAGCCGTGCCGCCGCCGCCGGTGGCGTGACGTCCATCATGGACATGCCGAACACCAGCCCGCAGACCACCACGCTGGATGCGCTGAACGCCAAGTTCGACCTGCTGAACGAGAAATGCATCGTCAACCATTCCTGCTACTTCGGAGCAACCAACAACAACTGCGCCGACCTTGCCCAACTGGACAAGCGCCGTGTTTGCGGCGTCAAACTCTTCATGGGTTCCAGTACCGGCAATATGCTGGTGGACAGAATAAGCAGTCTGCGCAACATCTTCCACGGCACCGATATGCTGATTGCCGCCCACTGCGAAGAACAGGATATTATCAAGAAGAATACCGCCAAAGTCAAGGAACTGTTTGCCGGAAAAGACGATATTCCTATCAGTGAGCACCCGCATATCCGTTCTGCCGAGGCTTGCTACGCCTCTTCCGAACTTGCCGTGCGACTGGCAAAAGATGCCAATGCCCGGTTGCATATACTCCATATCTCCACCGCCGGCGAGCTCGAACTATTCAGCAACGCCCCGCTTTCGGAGAAACGCATCACCGCCGAAGCCTGTATTCCCCATCTGCTCTTTACGGACAACGATTACCGGACATTCGGCGCACGTATCAAGTGCAACCCCGCCATCAAGACGGAAGCCGACCGCAATGCCATCCGCAATGCCGTAAAATCGGGATTGATAGATGTAATCGGCACCGACCACGCCCCGCACCTGCTTTCCGACAAGACGGGCGGCGCCCTGAAAGCGATGTCGGGCATGCCGATGGTGCAGTTCTCGCTTATCAGTATGCTGAAGCTGGTGGACGAAACTGTCTTCACGCTCGAAACCGTAGTCGAGAAGATGTGCCATGCGCCCGCCCGGTTGTTCCACATCGAGAAACGCGGCTATATCCGCAAAGGCTATCACGCCGATCTCGTACTGGTGCGCCCCACCGAGCGTTGGACATTAACCGACGACGACGTTCTGAGCAAATGCGGATGGACTCCGCTGAACGGCATTGACTTCAACTGGAAAGTGGAAAAGACCTTTGCCAACGGGCATCTGATTTACAGCGACGGTGTTGTAGACGATACCTACCGGGGCGAAGAACTGAGATTCAATGATTAACGAACAGTAAATGATTAATTCCCAACCACCGGTAATCCTTAGCTATCCCGTTCACGACGTAAGCCCGTACATCAACTGGATTTACTTTTTCCATGCCTGGGGCTTTCAGCCGCGCTTTGCAGCCATAGCCGATATTCACGGCTGCGACGCTTGCCGTGCCACCTGGCTGGCAGCTTTCCCCGAAGAAGAACGTGCCAAAGCCGCCGAAGCGATGCAACTGTTCAAGGAAGCCAACCGGGTGCTCAACCAACTGGACGAAGACATTACCATCCGCTGCATCTTCCGACTCTGCCGTGCGAACGCCGACGGTGACAACCTTCTGATAGAAGGAACTGTGTTCCCGCTGCTCCGCCAGCAGACACCGCATCCCGACGGCAGCCCTTTCCTCTGCCTGAGCGACTTTATCCGTCCGCTATCTTCGGGTATCCCCGATACCATCGGGCTATTTGCCTCGTCCATCAGCGGGGAAACCGAAGGATACTACAAAGACGACCCCTACAAGCATCTGCTCGTACAGACGCTGACCGACCGCCTTGCCGAAGCCGCCACGGAGAAGATGCACGAATATGTGCGCAAGGAAGCCTGGGGATATGCCCCCGACGAATCACTCTCCATTCGGGAGTTGCTGATTGAAGATTACCAGGGAATCCGCCCCGCCGTGGGCTATCCTTCCCTGCCCGACCAATCCGTCAACTTCCTTCTGGATGAGTTGCTCGGCATGAGGAGCATCGGCATCACCCTGACCGAGAACGGAGCCATGTCTCCGCACGCTTCCGTCTGCGGCCTGATGCTGGCACACCCTGCATCCCGCTACTTTGCAGTCGGCAAGATCGGTCAAGACCAGCTGGAAGACTATGCCCGCCGCCGCGGAATGCCGGTGGATAAGATGCGGAAGTTCCTGGCAGCCAACCTGCCTAAATAAAATATGCCTTTGCATTGTGATTTATCGACTTTCACTGCGACTAACAAAGCAAAAAGCAATTCGAAACGTAGAAGCCAAAGAAAATGGATAATGTAGAGCAAGAGTTTGTGTCCACAGTACGAGAGTACGAGCGCGTCATATACAAGGTGTGCTACCTGTACACTACGCCCAACGCTACCCTCGGCGACCTGTATCAGGAAGTGGTGCTGAACCTGTGGAAAGCATTTCCCAAATTCCGGCGGGAGTGTAAAATGTCCACCTGGATATACCGCATTGCACTGAACACCTGTATCAGCTTTATCCGGAAGGAGAAGAACATTCCCGAAATCGTCACCCTCACCCAAGAGGCGGACCGGACGGAAGAGACGGACGAGACACAAGCCATGCTGAAGCAGCTCTACCGGATGATTAACCGGCTGGGACAATTGGAGAAATCCATCATCCTGCTCTATCTGGAAGAAAAAAGCTACGAAGACATTGCCGAAATCACCGGACTGACCGTGACAAACGTCGCCACCAAACTCAGCCGGATCAAAGACAAACTTAAAAAAATGAACAAGGAGGACTAATATATGGAACTGGATGAACTGAAGAAATCATGGAACGCACTGAATGAACAGTTGCAGAAAGAGCCGATTGCCGACGAAAAGCAGATTACGGAACTGATTGCCGGTTACAAGACGAATACCCGCAAGAGCCTGAAACGTATTGCCATACTGCAACGCTTCTCCATAGGAATCGGTGCCATCGGACTGGCTGTCCTTCTCCTGATATGGCTGTTGCTGCCTACTTGGGGGTTCAATGAATATATACAGAACAAGATTGTTGCATTGCTGGGCTTTATTGCCGTCAGCATTCTGGCAGGCATGTGGTGGGACTGGAAGACCTACCGCTGGAGCAAAGCCACCCGCATCGACGAAATGAGCGTAGCCGAGGTAAGCCGCCGCATGACCATATTCCGCCAATGGACCAAATACGAGGTGATAGCTATTTCCGTATGGGTCGTGCTCTTCAATGCCTTTAACTATTGGGTGATGGAGTATCATCTGGCTTCTGCCGGTACGCAAGCCGTCCTTATTGCTTTCTTTGTAGTAATTGATGCGCTAATAATCTATATCCTTTATAAAAAGGTAATTTATAAATATCTCAATGACATTAAAAAGAACATCGAAGAATTGAAAGATATATGCACCGAATAACTCTGCTTTTCATCCTGTTTCTCCTTATTCCCGACGTATACATCTACTTTGTATATATAGTACGAAGAACGAAGAGTCTGCTTCTTCGCAGTTTATATTGGCTTCCTACCGTTCTGCTGATAGCGGGGTATCTGTACTTTATGACGGGCGACAATGCCATGTCCAACCATACGCAGGGCATAGGCAGGTTGGCTGTTGCCATTATCCTGTTTGTCGTTCCCAAGACCATTCTCATGCTCTGCTCCCTGATAGGCGTGCTGGTGCATTTCATCATCCGCCGCTGTCCCCGCAGCCCGTTCACTGCTATCGGGCTGGTATTGGGCACCATCAGTTTCTGCAACATCCTTTATGGCACGCTGGTCGGTGTCTCCCGCTTCGAAGTAAAAGAGGTGGAATACCGTTCCGCCGACCTTCCCAAAGGGTTCGACGGCTACCGCATCGTCCAGATTTCAGATATCCATATCGGCAGTTGGCAAGGCAACCCGGAGCCTATCAAGCGTCTGGTCGATTTGATCAATGCCCAGAAGCCCGACCTTATCGTCTTTACCGGTGACCTGGTAAACCAGCAAAGCCACGAATTAGACGGATTCCAGCAGATACTGTCGCAGCTCCATGCCCCCGACGGCGTCTACTCCATCCTCGGCAACCACGATTACGGTAGTTATTATCACTGGCCTTCTCCCGAAGCCGAAGCCCAAAACATGGTTTACCTGAAAGAGCAACAGAAAGCGATGGGCTGGAAACTGCTGAACAACGAGCACGATATCCTTCATCACCGGGGCGACAGCATCGCCCTTATCGGTGTAGAGAATGACGGCGAGCCGCCTTTCTCACAATTCGCCGATCTGCCGAAGGCCATGCAGGGCACCGAAGGAATGTTCCGGGTACTGCTCAGCCACAACCCCACCCATTGGCGGCGCGAAGTGCTCCCCAAGTCCGATATCTCCCTGATGCTTGCCGGACACACCCATGCCATGCAAGGCATCCTCTTCGGTCACTCCCTTGCCGAACTTCTCTATCCCGAATGGCGGGGAATGTACTACGAAGGCGACCGTGCCCTGTACGTCAATATCGGCATCGGCTACGTAGGACTCCCCTTCCGCTTTGGGGCATGGCCGGAGATTACGGTGCTGACGCTGCGCAAATAAGCCTGAGATTTTGCGCAGTCAAGCCTGAAAGGCTTGCATCTATCAGCCCAGGGCAACGCCCTGGGTAATAATGCGTCTATATCTTTGCGCCCTGAAAGGGCAAAATCCTGTGTGTTGTATGTGTCTTATGCCCTTTCAGGGCGTAAGGTGAGGGGGTGTTTAAACCCAGGGCGTTGCCCTGGGCTAATAGATGAAAGGCTTTCAGCCTAAGGCTAACCATCATTCTTCCGCAATCGTCAGTTCCTTGATGATATGCGAAGCTCCCGCATACTTCTCTATAATGAACAGCGTATAGCGGATATCGACGCAAGCGGCACGCTGGGAAGAGGGACGGAAAGCGATGTCGCCTGTCAAGCCTTCGTAGTTGCGGTCGAAGCCGGTGCCTATCAGTTCGCCTTTGGCATTGAATACCGGGCTGCCGGAGTTACCGCCGGTGTTGTCGGTATTTACAATGAAGCAGATGGGCATTTCGCCGTCGGGCATGGCGTAGCGTCCGTAGTCTTTGGCTTGATAGAGCTGTTTCAGCTTGGCGGGAACAACGAATTCCCAGTTATTGGGATCTTCCTTCTCCATAGCACCCTTCAACGTGGTGTAGTATCCATATTCCACCCCATCAGCAGGCGAATAAGGCAATACCTTCCCGTACGTCAGGCGCAGGGTGGAGTTGGCATCCGGGTAGATGGGAATACCGGCTTCCTGCTTCATATCCATCATGCCCTTTACCCAGACCTTGTGGGCAGCGTCATAGTTCTTGTTGGCATCCATCATGGCAACAGCTGTTTGCAACAGCCCGTCGGTAATGGAATACTTAAACAGCACCATCCAGTCATTGCTAATCTTATACAGGCTGGGCTTGCGTATAAACTTGGCAAAGTTCTCCTTGTTACCGAAGATGGAATAGTCGAAACAAGCATCGACGAAAGCGTCACTATTCCCCTTGAAGCGTTTGTCGATAATCCGGAAAATACCGATGCGCTGCTCGGCAGGGATATATTGCATATACGTTTGCAGCATCTTTTTGCCTACGATACGCTCCACTTCGGGGAAGGGAACGGAAGCAAAATAACTGTCGGCAGCCGTCTGAAGGCTGTCGGCGGCAGCCCGGATACGTGCTTTGTCCTTGCTCTTCAAGGCAGCCACCAAACCTGCCGTGCTGGGAATGCGCATGAAGTCGAGTCCCGTAATCAGCGCTTCCTGAATGGCCTGCTGGTGATACAGCGCCGGACGGCGGTGCTGCACGATGCTGCGTATCTGGTCGAATGCTTTCTGATAGGAATCATCGCCCTTCTCGCGTCCGCGCGCCAATAGCGCCTCTTGCTGCGCACGCTTGGTATCGAGCACTTTCAGACGAACCAGCCCTTCGTTCATGCCGATGGCATTCTTCCAATAATTGGCAGACGAAGCATACTTGCTGGCATAATGGATGCGCACGGCATCATCTTTCAGCATCTGCTCCATCAACGCCTTCTGGCGGGCATCGCGCACGTGGTGGCGCATGAAGTTGGTGGTCTGCATACGCTCTTCCACCTCATCGGAAATCATATAGCGCCAGTTACGGCCGGGAAAACCCATGATAAAGGTAAAATCACCCTCACGATAGCCCGCAAGGCTGATTGTAAGATGCTTCTTCACTTGCAAGGGCACATTGTCCTTGCTGTACCCGGCAGGTTGTCCGTTCTTGTCGGCATAGATGCGGAAGAGGGAGAAGTCGCCCGTGTGGCGCGGCCACATCCAGTTATCCGTGTCGGCACCGTATTTTCCGATAGAGGAAGGCGGGGCGCCTACCATGCGGATATCACTGTAAGTAGTCTTTACGAAGAGGTAGTATCTGTTTCCGCCGTAGAACGCTTTCAGTTCCAGTTTGCGACCGGGCGTCAAGGCGATGTTCTGCTCGGCGGCAAAGCGGGTAGCTACCGTAGACAGGTATTTGGGAGACAGATAGTTAGTTCCGTTGGGATCGGGATCTACTTTCAGTTGGGCATTCACGTAGTCGGTCACGTCCATTATCTGGTCAATGTAGGTGATGGTGAGTCCTTTGCAGGGAAGCTCTTCCTCGCGGCTCATCGCCCAGAAACCGTCAGTCAGGTAATCGTGCTCCACGCTGCTGTGTTGCTGTATGGAGCCGTAGCCGCAATGGTGGTTGGTCAGCACCAGACCTTCTGCGGAGATTACTTCACCGGTACATCCGCCGCCGAAGTGCACCACGGCATCCTTCAGGGCAATGCCGTCGGGATTATAAATCTGTTCGGCAGGTATCAGCAGTCCCAGTTCCGTCATGGCGACCTCATTTTGCTTTTTGAGGTCGGTAAGCATCCACATGCCCTCGTCGGCAAGAGCCGGGAGAGTAGTGAATGCAAGGGCTGTCAATAATAAAAGCTTTTTCATTCGATATAAAATTATTGATAATAACACTGTTTTTATCGACGTAAAACCCCCTGAATAGAACTATCTTAGCTATAT
>ENA-UEQB01002540-UEQB01002540.1-human-gut-metagenome-genome-assembly--contig:-NODE-2540-length-12916-cov-5.708700_pt1 | contig 12916 bp, 10 predicted proteins | sample MGYA00242901_ERZ507918 | MGnify/ENA primary metagenome ERZ507918 (study PRJEB26167, sample SAMN06115405) | human gut metagenome | host: Homo sapiens | place: China:Sichuan | collected 2016-04-06... | reverse complement strand
CATTTATAGGAGTAATAACCACAGGACTGTTCTTATAATAAGATATTGGAAATATCCATTCACCGTAACTATACTTTTCATTCAGATTTAAACTCTTAACTACACGGCGAAACATAGAGAAGGAACGAATCAGTTCTATTTCATTATGTATGCTGGAATTTCCTCCGAAAACGTCGGTTAAAGAAAATCCTTTCATCATCGACTGCATCTGATTCATTGGGCTACTTTCTTTTTCTTCCACAAGAATGTTTGCTGTTACCAAATAAACAGGTTTAGTTATATATATATACAATATAGCAATGCTGATACATACGATGAGACTGACTATGAATATTTTCCATCTTCTCAAATAGAATACTAAAATTTCTTTTAGTTTCCCGATGTCATTCGATTGGTTTTGTTGAGACATAACAGTGATTTTATTTTACCAATAATGCGATTCCTAATGATGCCAAGACAGAAATGGCGCTGATTATAGTAGAAGCTAATGATATATTGAATTGTTGGTTTTGGCTATATTTGGCATTACCTTTTCGGGCCTTGTTAGGTTCTACATAAAGCACATCGTTTTGTTGTAAATAGTAATAAGGTGAATTCAGAGATTCTATAGAAGTGAGGTCAAAACGATGATATTCCTTTTTACCTCCGTTATCACGTATAAGTAATACATTTTTGCGATTACCATAAATGGTTAGATCTCCTGCCATACCAATAGCGTCAAGAATAGATAGACGTTCATTGGGGACACTGACCGTACCAGGTTTAGTTACTTCGCCCAGAACCGAAACTTTAAAATTGCGTATTTGAACTGTTACAATCGGATCTTTTACATAAGTAGCCAGTTTATCAGTCATCAGATCCGTCAACTCACTACGAGTCATTCCTGCTACAGAGATTTTGCCAAGCACAGGGAAGTCAATTTTACCATGAGAATCTACCAAGTATGTATGTAGTACAGGTGTCATGGTTACATTGGTCTCACCGGGTGTCATATAGCTGGACAAAGGCATATTGAATACAGCCACAGCATTAGGATCCACTCCTGATATAGTAATAGACAATTCGTCATCAGGCACTATTTTAGGGGCATAATTAATACTATCTCCGGAATATGCAGCCAAATTATCTAGATCTTGGAAATATGCAATTGAGTCGTTCGTTGTTTTGCACGACATTAATATTAGAAGTGAAAGGGCAGGTATCAGCGTTTTAATCTTCATCGTATACTTTAATATTTTTATAGTTTGATTGGTTGCAAAAATAACTCTCTTATGCCAATAAACGTTAGTTTTTCCGGTTTATTGTTGAATTGTCTATTATTTATGCATCAGCATTTAAGAAAAATCGCAGTAAAATAGGCAGAATTCTTAGTAGATTTGTACTATTTGATATTCAGGATTTTATAAACAGTATTTTTCAAACCTGCAAGAAGGTACGAAACAAATATATTCCATATCCACTTTTTAAAAGAAGAGGTATAATATCTGTAGACTTTTGCTTTTTGTAAAGTACCGCTCATAACTGTTTATAAATTGTTGAAAAGAAAAATGCCCTGAAACTGGCTTATATCCGAGATTTGCGTTACTTTTGCAGCATGATTGAATTGGCACAACATATAGAAGCTTTGTTATTGGAAAATGACTGCGTCATTGTTCCGGGTTTGGGAGGATTTGTTGCTCATTACGCTTCGGCTACAAGAGTGAAAGAAGAAAATATTTTCCTGCCCCCTACCCGTATTATCGGCTTTAATCCGCAATTGAAGATGAATGACGGTTTGCTGGTACAGTCTTATATGTCTGTGTATGGAACCAATTTCTCTGATGCTACCAAGATGGTAGAACGTAAAGTGGACGAATTAATAGCCACGTTGCACGAAGACGGTAAGGTTGATTTGCCGAATGTTGGCGAAGTACGTTACACTATTCATAACACCTTCGACTTCGCACCTTATGATAATAAGATCACAACTCCTTATTTATATGGGCTGGATGCATTTGAGATGCAGGAATTGTCTGCTTTGGAAAAACCGTCGACCGAGAACGTTGCCGCTTATTCAGTGCCTGCCGCTATCAAAAAGGAAAAACGTACTTTCTCCATCAAGTTTAACCGTGCATATCTGACTAATGCTGCCGCAGTGGTAGCTGCAATTGTGCTTTCTTTCTTCTTTTCTACTCCGATAGAGAATACGGAAGTGGTGGAAGAAAATTATGCAAAGCTATTACCGGATGAGCTGTTTGAGAAAATAGAAAAGCAATCTTTGGCTATTACACCGATTGTTGTAAAGCAGAATACCCCCACCCGCAAATCAGCTAACAAGCAAAAAGGGACACAAAAGAAAGTGGTAGCGCCTGTTGCGGTTAGAGAAGTCAAAGTTGGTAAAACACCGGCTGTATCTACAGAAGCTCAAGCTAAGACTGAGACTTCTAAAGCAGTTGTAACTTCTGAGACTCCTAAACAAAATGTGCAACCTGTTGCTGCTAAACAGTCCGTTGCCACTCCTAAAAGACCCTATCATATTATCATTGCTAGCGTGGGCACAGAACAAGATGCAGAAGCAATGGCAGCCCAGCTGATTGCAAAAGGTTTCTCCACTGCAAAAGCGATTGTTGGAGACGGCAAAATGCGTGTCAGCATTGAATCTTGCGGAACAGAAGTGGAAGCTTATCAGGCTTTGGCAAGAATTCGCCAAAATGAGATGTACAAAAATGCTTGGGTGCTGAAGAAGTGATAATTCTTAATTTTTTAATCTTATGAAGCGTATCCGTTGTCCTAAATGTGAGAATTATCTTTTGTTCGATGAAACAAAATACAGCGAAGGTCAGTCATTGGTCTTCGTTTGTGAGCATTGTGGCAAGCAGTTTAGTATTCGCCTGGGAAAGACAAAGATGCGTGCTCCGCAAAAGGAAGAACGCCCTGATGAAGAAGAATTTAAAGATGCTTTTGGCAGTATTACGGTGATTGAGAATGTGTTTGGCTTCAAACAAGTGCTTCCTTTGCAGGAAGGTGACAATGTAATTGGTCGTCGCTGTGTGGGAACCAATATCAATACTCCTATTGAAACGTCGGACATGAGTATGGATCGCCGTCACTGCATTATTAATGTGAAGCGAAATAAGCAAGGCAAAATTGTTTATACTCTGCAAGATGCCCCCAGTCTGACCGGAACTTTTCTGAATAATGAAATACTGGGAGATAAAGACCGTATCCGTATTGAGGACGGGGCTATCGTTACTATCGGGGCCACAACATTCATATTACGGGGAGCAGAATAAAAAGAAAATTCTCATAACACTATTTTCTAAAAGGAACCTACATCATACACCGAAACGATTAAGTCGTTAATTTACAAGTTGATATATGATGTAGGAAAGTATGTAGAAAGGTGTAGGAAGCCTGCCTTCCTACACCACAATTTTACTGAAATCACAACTTTATCACTTCGTATATCATCCCTTTCTTAGTTCGTTTGGACTGAATCTGGTTTCTTTTCAAAATACGTCCAAATGTAGTTATACTGCTTTGAGACAGATTAATAGCCTTGTTCTTCTCTTGTAGATATTCAATAATCTGCATGGCGGACAATTGTTCTCCCGTCTCTCCTTCTTCCGGTGAACGAAAATGACAATGGAAAAGTTGCTCCAGCGGACTGATTTGTTCGAATTCCCGGTTAGATTCCTTCAGAATTGCTTCGTCTGTGTCATCAAACCAGTAACGTTCTCCTTTCGTGATAGCCTCCATTGCTTGTGCATACAGTTGACGGTAGTTGATGGTAACGTTTGTATTGATGGGTGCCGTTACCTCGATACAGATAAAACGGCGGCTACCACTCGGATCGGTCAGCAAATCTTTTTGGTTACTGGTACCTATGAATGAAGCATAACGTCGCATCTCCTGAATACTACTGCCATAAGGTTTGCGCAGATTGGCTACAGGCTTCTGTAACAGATGTTTTAGAAAACCTTGCTGATTCATGCTGACCTGGTCAAACTCATCAATGTTGATCAGCATAAAACGCCCCAGATACATTTCGGCATCCCGCTTATTTCTGAAATCCAGGCTGTCCGTATAGCCGAAACGAAGTTCGGGCGGAAGAATGATCCGGCAATAGGTTGATTTTCGAAAACCTTGAGCACCGACTAAAAGAGGCGATGTGCTGTTGGCATACTGTTTGTCGAGCCCCCGCCAGTGAGCCACCATGTTCAGAAACCAACGGTAGAAGAGTTGACGCCAGTGTGGATTATTGCAAGGCACGAGGTCGGCAAGCGCATGAATACGATCTTTACCGTCCCAACGCCCTACGCTGCACAGATAATCTTCTACCGGATTGTATAGTGGCACACGGTTGGACGCCAGATAGCGGTTTACATCCCGGTCCCACACTTTGATGCCTTCTTGCAGGGCATCCATTGATATGCTGTTCCGTGCCCGTTGGTCAACAGGCTGGAAGTAGAAGTGAATGGAGTCCTTTTGACGAAATTCCAGATCATTGCTGACGGTATTAAAACGGAATTCATATCTACGTCCCATGAATTCCTCCAATTGCAGTGAGATTTTTTGTTCTGGTGTCAGGGCTGACTTCTTACCAAATCCTTTGCATTCACGATACAGATTGTGAATGGTTATCCTGACATCCTGTTCGTCTGCCTGTCTGTAATAGTGTATCATAACCTGACGTACGGTTTCTTCTTCCGGTATCCCTGCTTTGAAGCAATTTTCGGCCAGGCACACCAGCAGCGGATGTAAGGTATCTCCCCGCTTCCAGTTCTGCATTTCATCCAATGCCTTGCCGAGGGTTGTTTCAAACAGTATGGTGAAGGTTTCTGATGTCTCAAATCCGGGTTTCAGTCTCAGCAACGGATTCTTTTCCGCCAATTTCCGTTGGTGGAAAGTCTGTTCACCGGGCATGCTGAACGGCTGCTCCTGGCAGAAAGCTATGGCGTCAGGATTGAAATAAGGGTCAGTGTCCAGCGTCATGCGGCAGCTTTGTGCGGGGTTAGGCTCTTTCAAGGTTATGGGAAACGGCAGTATGGGTTGATAGCACTGCACAGCCATACGATAAGCGCAGGCATGAAAGAGAGTGATATTCTCCTCTTTTACAGGGAGGTTTCCGTCGGGAAGCACGAATTTCACCCATATCTTTACGCTCCGTCCGCTGCTTCCGGTAATAGCAGCCCAAGTTTGCGGTAATAATCTTGCCTGCTCTTTCACTAGTTCCACTTCTGACAATCCGGCCAGGCCATTTACTTCGAGCATTACTATGCCGTTGTAGCGCTTCAGCTTTCTGCCTCCATCGCGGCTTCTTCCATATTCTACAGCCGGATAAATGCGTGGCAATTTATCAATGTGCTCGTAGTGACCACGAGCATCAGGGGTGGTATATAGTAGCATGGTCCGTAGTGCGGTGACGTGTGCTGCTTTAGTTTCTGTCTTTATCCGTTCCAATAATACATCTGCCTCGCAGGTGCTGACGGCTTCTCTCCCACTCTCTTTTTCTTCTCTGACAAGGGTTATTTTCATTTGTGTGTTTATTTAAAAAATAATTTATTCCTAAGAACCTTTTCCTAAGAGACTGCAAGGTAGGTATAAAATGCGTTTGAAACAAATAAATCAAGGCTTTTGTTAAGCGGTAACACCCCTTTTTTGTTCATCATAAAGCAATCATAAAAATTGAAATATAGTTGGTAGAAAACTTGACTTTCCCTTATTGTTTTTGTATCTTTGTCAGTAGCAAAACTTCGTCCCGCAATTGCGGGACGGACAGTTCTCGGCTGTGGGCTGTGCATCCTATAATTGCAGGATGCACAGCCCACAATTGGAAAACAAAGTTTTGCCTATAGCTTACTGATATTTTCCTTAATGCAAAAGAGGAAAAGGAAAGGGGCAAATGATGATTTAGTAACTTAATAACATAGCATTATGGCAGCAGAATATGATTTTCGGAGACGCCCGAACCCGAAGGGTGACGGCGAATTACAACCTTTGTACCCACGTATCGTAAATAAGGGTACTATTGAAATGGAGCGCTTGGTTCAGGATATAGCCGATATGTCCAGCTTCACTCCCGGTGATGTGAAGGGCGTGGTGGCTTTGCTTGAGGACCGTATTTCCTATTACCTGTCCGAAGGACATCATGTACAGTTAGGTGATATCGGATATTTTTCGGCAAGCTTGCAAGCCCGTCCGGTAATGGATCCCAAAGAGATTCATTCGCAAACTATTTTCTTTGGCAAAGTACACCTGCGTGTGTCTCCCGATTTCCGGAAACGCTGTGCGGGCTATGTAGAACGTGCCAAATATGGTTTCCGAAAAAGCGCGGAACTTAGCGGTGCGGAGCGTTATCGCCGTTTGCTGGCTTTTTTGGAGACACATCCTTTCATTACCCGTCATGATTATAGCGGAATTACAGGACTTTTGAAGAATAAAGCATTGAATGACCTCAATTTGCTTGTAGAAAAGGGGTATTTGAATACAGTGGGGCAAGGTTCGCACAAAGTGTATGTACGGGCTGATAATAAGGAGGTTACAGAATAAAAAACGTGTTTTTTATGAATTTCGGGGTGTAGGAAGAGGGTTTTATACATCTGCCTACACCCTTTTATACACCATATATTTGCTTGATATTCAATGGAGTATAATCATGGGTGTAGGATGTAGGAAACAACGTCTAAAAAACGTTGTTAATTATCAACGCGTTTCCATTTGCGTACTTCCTCCACGGTACTGGTTTTGGTAGGACTTTCATCTACTTTTTCTGTGTGATCTATTTCATAATGATAATCACAGTGTCCGCAGTTCGTTTCCTGATGATAAGTAATAGTACCTGTCCAATACTCGTGGCTTGACACTATGTCCTTGCTTTCATAGCGAGTTTCCCATTCTACAAAATCAAAGCCTTTGTCCTTGATTTTCCCTTCTTTCCGTGAAGTATACTCATGGCGTTTCACATTTGAATCTTTTACCAGCGAAGTAGCTTTTAAAGCATGCTGTCCGCACTTAGGGCATGCAAACTCTTTGAGAGGCTTCCAGTCATTCACCGAATCAGTCTCACTATCCGTATGTGTGTGGTGATGACAAACGGCACACTCTGTATCGGTTTCCACCAAGTGATGTTCCCGTCTACGTGCTTTTTCCACATCAACAAGTGTATTCTTTATCCAACTTGTCCCCCATACAGGCTCCACGTCCACACCTGTCAAATAAGTGATTTCAACTACATTTAATTTATTAAGTGCCGCGCATGACGGGCAACGGGCGTCACGAATGGAGAGTTTTTCTACAGCAGCGCACATCCATATCAGTAGCAATACGCCTCCCGGCAAAAGAATTATCCAAAGAGAATTGAATAAGTAGAGACAGGAAAGCAACAAGATATACATCCAAGGGATCATGTATACATATTCCAGTTTGGCGATAAACGAATTTTTCACTCCCGGCATGCGCCCCAGTGCAACAAACAGGAGACTTGCGGCTCCATACACTATCAGCGTCAATCCGCCCAATATCAATAAGAACAGTATCAGCTTCATGAGAAACCAGAAAATGGAGGAGAAAATCCCCTTAAACCACGAACCGAATTTACTGCTTAAGGATTTGTGGTGCAGCGGCTGACTATTAGCGTCTATCGTAAAGGGCTGGAAGTTCGTGACAAGATTCCAACTAATTATATAATAAAAGAAGGGTGCACTCGTGTATAAGTTATATTTTAACTCCGAGGTGCGTTCTGTATGTATCACAAGTCCCTGTTCATCTACCGTGAGTAACACTCCTTTCGTTCTTCCTTCCCCTTTGGCCAGCACAACTTGCGGAAAATAATAACTGCGTGTCGATACATCGGCCATCAAATAGTCTCCGGCTTCTTTGCGTATACGTTCTAATGAGAAACCGGTCAATGAATCGGCTCGATAAACATAGCGGAAATCGGGATTCATAGCTCGCAGCTCCTTTACTTCACCTTCGACAGCCAATTTGGGCACGCCAAAGCGGTTGCCGTTTTCATCTTCCACAATCCATGTCCAACGTCCATCTTCGGCAATGCCTTTCAGGCTTGTACCGGCTTTTAATGTTTCGTTGGTTTCTTCAAGTTTTCCACTCTCACCAGACCATACATATATCCATTTATTACAGTCTTCCTTCAACACAATCTTCACATCTTTTTTTGCCAGTTCTCGTGAAGGACTCCAGAAAAGAAAAAAAACAAAACATACCAGGCATACTACAAAAGCAATAAGACTTTTCGTTAAAGAAGTCGTCTTACAATACTCTCTTCTTTTTAATTCTTCTTTCATATAAGTACTCGTTATTAATTAGTCTGTACTATCTCAATTCCCCTCCTCCTGGGAATTGAGATAGTATAAGTTATTTCTTGCTTATTACTTAGTCTATTTTATTTATCGTTATAACCTCTTGGGGAAATTAATATCTTTCTTTTCGGTTATGAATCAGTTACAAGCAACGAGCTACAAGTGCCTTTCGGAATATCGCATAGCTACTTGTAGCTTGTAGCCGGTAGCTTGTAACCATACCTCGTGAGCTTGAAAATGTTATTTATTGCAAAGAAAATCTTTTTTTTATGGAAAGCAAAGGGATAATAGAAAAAAATAGGGCGAAGCCTCCGCCCCGCCCTATCTCCTTTGTGATACTTGTAGATTAATTAAAGAATTCCCTTTACTGTTTCCAGCATACCTTTTTCCTGAATAGAATCCAGATCAGCTTTCACAGCAGCGGTAAGTCCCGGGATATTATTCAAATCTTCGCCCCAGATAGAAGTTGCAGCAAGTACGCCTTCGGTTACTTTCTGGGTATCGCCTGTTGCCCACAGGTCTTTCAGTAATTGCATGATTTCCGGAGCATCGTTCGGGGTGATCTCAGCACCGTCTTCACGAACACCGCCTTTATAATAAGTAATAATAGCGGCCAAACCGAGAACCAGTCCCTTAGGCAATTCACCTTTGCGTTGCAGATAAGTCTTCAAGCCAGGCAGGTCGCGAGTTTCATATTTCGGGAAAGAGTTCAGCATAATGCTGGTAACGGCATGGTCAACAAACGGGTTGTTGAAACGCTCCAATACATCTTCCGCAAACTTCTTCAACTCATCTTTCGGCAAGTTCAATGTTTCCATCAACTCATCGAACATTACCTTATTGATGTACTGACCAATAACCGGATGTTGACAAGCATCACGCACAATGTTTACGCCCGACAAATAAGCTACCGGAGAAAGAACTGTGTGAGGGCCATTCAGCAACGTTACTTTTCTTTCGTGATACGGTGCTTCAGAAGGAACGAACAAAACATTCAAACCAGCCTTGTCAGCAGGGAATTCTTTGGCAATCTCCTGCGGAGCTTCGATAACCCAAAGGTGGAAGATTTCGGCCTGTACCACCAAATTATCATCATACTGCAATTTTTCCTTGATTGCTGCAATATCCTTGCGCGGGAATCCCGGAACAATACGGTCAACAAGCGTAGCGTACACACCACATGCTTCTTCAAACCAAGTCTTGAATTCATCACCCAATTGCCATAATTCGATATATTGGTAGATGGTTTCTTTCAGCTTGTGACCGTTCAGGAAGATCAGTTCGCAAGGGAAAATAATCAGACCTTTGCTCTTATCACCGTTGAATGTCTTGAAACGATGATACAGTAGTTGGGTCAGTTTGCCCGGATAAGAAGAAGCCGGAGCGTCAGTCAGTTTGCAGGAGGGATCGAAAGCGATACCGGCTTCCGTTGTGTTGGAGATTACAAAACGCATTTCCGGTTGCTCAGCCAACTTCATGAATTCATTGTTCTGAGTGTAAGGATTCAGTGCACGGCTGATAACGTCGATCATTGTCAGACTATTGACAGTTTCTCCTTTATCCAATCCTTGCAGGTTTACGTGATAAAGATCATCCTGTGCATTCAGCATGTCTACCATACCTTTGTCGATGGGTTGAACTACTACAACACTGCTATTGAAGTCAGTTTTTTCGTTCATGTTATAAATAATCCAGTCGATAAATGCACGTAAGAAGTTTCCTTCACCGAATTGAATGATACGTTCCGGGCGCTGAGCCTTGGGAGCGGTCTGTTTGTTTAATGCTTTCATGCTTAAAAATCGTTTTTAAAGTGATTGATATTATGATGTTTATTCAAATTCAAAATAGAAATTGATGTTTTCTTTCATCAGGATGTCGATAGGCATATACTTTACACCGGTCACCGGACGTTTGAATACGACATGGTCGCACAGAGCTTTTACCCCACAGTATCCTTGCAGTCCCGGTCGTTGTCCGATGAGATAATTTACTTCGCCGGATTTCAGGTACTCCACGTTCTTGGGCAGAAGGTCATATCCAACTAGTCCTTCCAAATGGTGTCCTGTTTCCTGTAGATATCCTGCCACCTGGTAGACACGTGAGTTGAAAACGGCTCCTAATACTGCCTTGGGATGTGCGGCAAAGAAATCTTCCAATGTCCGGCGGTTGGCTTCATCATCTTCTTTATTCAGTACTACATCGTGAACCACCAGATTCTCATGTTCCTGTGCAATAAAATTCATGAAACCGTCCATGCGTCGTTGCATCTGTATTTCTGCCGGACTATTCTTTTTATTATTAAGAAATAGTATCAGTTCCTGTCCTTCCTTGTACTTGCGCATCAGGATTTTAGCAGCCATATACCCGCTTGTTTGGGAGTCCTGGCCGATGTAGCAGAGTGCATGGGTGTCTTCTATATTAAAGTCGACAAATGCGTAAGGTATCTTTTTCCCTTCCAGATAAGATGTCAGCGACATTGTCTCTTCACGGAAATTGGGGGCGATCAATACGGCATCCACTATTTCTTTGCGGAGCTTCGCGCAGGCTTTTTCATAAGAAAGCCGGTCGGCATGATGGTAGCACAAAAAGTCCACGCTTACATTAAAAGGACGCAACTCTTGTGCGGCACGGTTGATGCCTTCTGCAACGGAATACCAATAGTCATGTTCCACATAATAAGGTATAATACACAGAACACGGTAGCGCTTCTTGGCTGCCAGACCAATGGCAAACATATTAGGATGATAGTCTATCTCATCAAGCACTTTTTGAACCTTCTCCCTGCTGGCGGCAGAAACATCTCCCCGATTGTGCAACACGCGGTCCACAGTTCCGGCAGAAACACCCGCCATGCGGGCAATGTCTTTAATGGTGTAGTTCTTGTTTTCCATATTCTTTGTCTCATTCGTTTTAAGGCACTAAAGGTTCAATGTCTAAAACTTAAATATTATAAATATTTGCGGCAAAGATACGAATTATTTTGTTTCTCCAAGTAAATTTTCTACTTTTGTGTTCGATAACGGTTAATAAAAGCAAAAACCAATATCTTGCCTATTAGCTTTACAATCAATACTATATAGGTATAGAAAAGAGAAAGTAATATTTTTATATACTTAAAACACAGTAGAATGAAAAAATTTATGGATGAAAACTTCCTGTTGCAGACAGAAACCGCACAGAAGTTGTATCATGAACATGCGGCCAAGATGCCGATTATCGATTATCACTGTCACTTAATCCCTAAAATGGTAGCGGACGACTATCAGTTTAAGTCATTGACTGAAATCTGGTTGGGCGGCGACCATTACAAATGGCGTGCTATGCGTACCAATGGTGTAGACGAACGTTTCTGCACAGGTAAGGATACTTCCGACTGGGAAAAATTTGAAAAGTGGGCTGAAACCGTTCCTTATACTTTCCGTAATCCTTTGTATCACTGGACACACCTGGAGTTGAAGACAGCGTTCGGTATCGATAAGATCCTGAGCCCGAAGACTGCCCGTGAGATTTATGACGAGTGTAATGAGAAGCTGGCTCAACCGGAATACTCTGCTCGTGGCATGATGCGCCGTTATCATGTGGAAGCTGTTTGTACTACGGATGATCCTATTGACTCTCTGGAATATCATATTCAAACACGCGAAAGTGGTTTTGAAATCAAAATGTTGCCGACATGGCGTCCTGACAAGGCAATGGCTGTAGAAGTTCCTGCTGACTTCCGTGCATACGTTGAGAAACTGGCTGAAGTAAGCGGTGTTGCTATCTCTAATTTCGATGATATGGTAGCTGCCCTGCGCAAGCGTCACGACTTCTTTGCTGAACAAGGCTGTAAATTGTCTGATCACGGTATCGAAGAATTCTACGCAGAAGACTATACAGATGCTGAAATCAAAGCTATATTTAATAAGGTATATGGTGGAGCAGAACTGACCAAGGAAGAAATCCTGAAATTCAAATCAGCTATGCTGGTTATCTTCGGTGAAATGGACTGGGAAAAAGGCTGGACACAACAATTCCACTATGGCGCTATCCGTAACAATAACAGTAAGATGTTCAAGTTGCTCGGTGCTGATACTGGTTTCGATTCTATCGGTGAATTTACTACTGCTAAGGCAATGTCTAAATTCCTCGACCGCTTGAATTCCAAAGGCAAGTTGACGAAGACTATTCTTTATAACCTCAATCCGTGCGCTAATGAAGTTATTGCCACTATGTTGGGCAACTTCCAGGATGGCACGATTCCGGGTAAGATACAGTTTGGTTCCGGCTGGTGGTTCCTTGATCAGAAGGACGGTATGGAGAAACAGATGAATGCTCTTTCCGTGCTGGGTCTGCTGAGCCGTTTCGTAGGTATGTTGACGGACTCTCGTTCATTCCTCTCCTATCCGCGTCATGAATATTTCCGCCGTACATTGTGTAATCTTGTTGGCCGTGATATTGAAAATGGTGAAATTCCGGCTTCTGAAATGGACCGCGTGAACCAGATGATTGAAGATATCAGCTATTATAACGCTAAGAATTTCTTCAAGTTCTAAAAGAAGAATTACCTATCATCAGGAGTTTTTCAGGCGGACAGCCCAATGTATCAATCAGCCTCTGGTAATCATCGATTTTCT
>ENA-UEQB01002532-UEQB01002532.1-human-gut-metagenome-genome-assembly--contig:-NODE-2532-length-12956-cov-4.175557_pt1 | contig 12956 bp, 10 predicted proteins | sample MGYA00242901_ERZ507918 | MGnify/ENA primary metagenome ERZ507918 (study PRJEB26167, sample SAMN06115405) | human gut metagenome | host: Homo sapiens | place: China:Sichuan | collected 2016-04-06... | reverse complement strand
GTTAACACCTTTGTTCTGATATTCGGGTTTCACTGCAACCAGCAGCAGATCCAGCATCTTGGCACGTCGTTTCATGAATAATGCTTTCAATAGATGATACCATCCGAAAGGTAGTAAACGTCCGTGCGCTTTTTGCAATGCTTCGGACAGAGAGGGCATGGAGATACCTACGGCAATCAGTTGGTCATCAGCATCGGTGATAAGTGTCACCATACGCAGGTCTATAATAGGCAGATACATCTTTACATATTGGTCAATCTGTCTTTGCGATAAAGCCGAATATCCGTAGAGCGGGCTATAGGCTTCGTTCATCAGTTCGAAGATTTTCTGCCCGTACTCGCGTGCCAGCTTCCTGGACGAAGTATATTTCTTGATTTTGAGGTTATATTTCCGTTGGATAAGGTCCGAGATACGTTTGTGTTTATCCGGTATGGCATCCGGAATGTAGATTTTGTATTCCACCCAGTCGGCGTCTTTGCTGAAACCCATGCGTTCCATGTGCTGCGGATAGTAGGGATAGTTATAGGTGGTTGCCATGGTGCTCAGTTGGTCGAAACCTTCGATGAGCATACCTTCCGCATCAAAATCGGTAAAGCCCAGCGGGCCTTGTATCTGGGTCATGCCCCGTTCTTTTCCCCATTCTTCTACGGTATGTATCAGGGCTTCGGACACTTCGGGGTCGTCGATGAAGTCAATCCATCCGAAGCGTACCTCTTTCTTGTTCCAGGTTTCGTTGGCTCTTTGGTTGATGATGGCAGCTACACGCCCTACTATCTTTCCGTCTTTATATGCCAGGAAGTAGTCGGCTTCGCAGAACTCGAATGCGGCGTTCTTCTTCCGGTTGAAGGTGTTGAGCATATCGTCAAAGAGATCGGGTACGGAGTACGGATTCTTTTTATATAGTTTATAGTTGAAGCGGATAAACTGGTTCAACTCTTTCTTCGTAGAAACTTTTTTAATTGTAATTGCCATAGTTGTTTAATGTTGAGTCAGCAAAGATACATGATAATCTTTAAAATACCGCGTGGAGTACTTAAAAACTGCCTGCGGGATGTTTACTTCTATGAATCCCTAAGAGATTCATTTTTATGCTCTTATATATTGTATATCAGCACGGCAGTGTAGGCTACATAGCAAAGAATCAGAATGCTGCCTTCAATTCGGGTGATGGTGCGCTTGCCGAAAAAGATGCCGACCAACCAAAGCAAGATGCTGGAACCTACCAATACCCATAGGTCAAGATTCGTGATGCCGTTCAGATGCAAGGGTGTAATGGAAGCCGAGCAGCCCAACACAAAGAATATATTGAAAAGATTGCTGCCTATAACGTTTCCGATAGCTATTTCCGGGTTCTTTTTCAAGGCAGCCACGATAGAAGTGGCAAGTTCGGGCAGCGACGTTCCGCCTGCCACAAGTGTCAAGCCGATGACGGATTCACTGACGCCCAGGCTGCGGGCAATGCCGCTGGCACCGTCTACAAAGAAACTGCCCCCGGCAATGAGGGCGCCAAGTCCGCCGAGAATATATAGAACAGATTTCCACATCGGGAGTTGTTTTATTTCTTCGGTTTCCTCTTCTTTCTCTTTCGTATTGTGCGAGGCAATGGCAAATGTATAGCCCATGAAGATGACGAAGAAGCAGAGCAATATCAGTCCGTCGGTGATGCTGAGTATGTTCTCCTTACTGCCGTCCAGAAATACGTCGTTGGCACAGATTAGCAGAACGATGGCGGAAAGGATGCAAAGGGGGATTTCCCGGCGCAGCGTGTTGCGGGTGATGACAATAGGGGCAAAGAGTGCCGTACAGCCTACAATCATCAGTGTATTGAAGATATTGCTTCCCACTACGTTGCCGATGGCAATGTCCGCACTGCCTTTCAGTGCCGAAGATACGCTGACGGTGAGTTCCGGGGCGGAAGTGCCGAAAGCTACAATAGTAAGCCCGATAACGATGGACGGTATGCGGAAACGTTTGGCAACGGATGCTGCACCGTCGGTCAGACCGTTGGCCCCCAACAGTATGAGTAGAAGCCCACCGATAAGAAAGAGTATATTCATAGTTCTCTTTTTTCTTAGTTCGCGGCAAAGATAGTAATAATAGTCATTTCTTACCGGTGCTTTGCTATTTAGAAATGAAAATTAGACTTAAAATCAAAAACATTCTGTATGTTTGTACGCTTTATTAAACACAATTAAAACGACCAATCAGGAATGATATGAAAGCGGTTCACTTTTTTTGCCTTTGGCTGTTCCTTATGCCGGCAGGCAATGCCTCGGCACAATTAGTAGATAGAGTTCTCGATGTTCTCCATAAAGATAGCTTACCGAAGGCGGTAAGAGTAGATTCCGATTCAATACACTTGTCGGCCCTCAGGGAAGAACTGGAAGCGGCAAGGTTGAATGAAGCGAACCTGCGGATGGAAATGGAGCAGATGAAGCTGGCCAGCTATGCAGCCGATTCTGTGAAACTGGCACAGCAGAAGTTGCGCATCGACTCGCTTCGTGAGGTAACTCCCGGCGTGCCGGTAGTAGTGGAAGGTGATACTCTGTTCTACCTTTATGCCAAGCGTGGCGGGCATACTCCCCAGCAACGTGCCGAGTCCATATCTTTTGAAGTCACTGAACTGGGGAAACGTTTCAATCTCCATCCCGACTCACTCTATATAGAAAGCAGTGATATCGTTTCCGACTTGATGTACAACGATAAAGTAATCGCCTCTTTCACCGACCAAGACGGACTGTGGGAGAACTGTACCCGCGAACAACTGGTGTCCGGTAAACGGCATATCATTGTGGACAAGCTGAAGTCCATGAAGGAAGAGCATAGCCTGGTACAACTGGGTAAGCGTATCTTGTATTTTGTGTTGGTACTTGTCGGGCAATTCTTCCTGTTCAAGCTTACCAACTGGCTGTTCCGCAAACTCAGAGTGCGCATTCAGAAACTGAAAGACACCAGGTTGAAGCCTATTTCCATCCAGGATTATGAATTGCTCGATACACAGAAGCAGGTCAATCTGCTTGTATTCCTCGCAAACCTGCTGCGCTATGCCTTTATGATTCTTCAGTTACTGCTCACGGTGCCGCTGCTCTTCTCTATTTTCCCTCAGACCAAAGGTTTTGCATATCAGCTATTCTCTTATATATGGAATCCTGTGAAGAGTATTCTGCATGGAGTCATCGACTATATTCCGAACCTGTTCACCATCTTTGTGATATGGCTGGCGGTGAAATATCTGGTGAGGCTGGTGCACTATCTTGCCAATGAGATACAATCGGAGCGGTTGCAGATAAGAGGCTTCTATTCCGACTGGGCTATTCCGACGTTTCACATCGTACGGTTTCTGCTCTATGCGTTTATGATTGCAATGGTCTATCCCTACTTGCCGGGTTCGCAGTCCGGTGTCTTTCAGGGGATCTCGGTGTTTGTCGGTCTGATTGTTTCGTTGGGTTCGAGCACCGTTATCGGCAATGTGATGGCAGGACTTGTGATAACCTATATGCGTCCTTTCAAACTGGGCGACCGCATCCAACTGAATGAGACGACGGGCAACGTGATAGAAAAGACTCCGCTCGTCACCCGCATCCGTACCACGAAGAACGAAGTCGTGACCATACCCAATTCCTTCATTATGTCCTCGCACACCGTTAATTACAGTGCTTCCGCCCGCGAGTACGGTCTGATTATCCATTCCGAAGTAACCATCGGCTACGATGCTCCCTGGCGCAAAGTACACCAACTCCTGATAGAAGCCGCGCTGAATACTCCCGGCGTGACGGACGATCCCCGTCCCTTCGTACTCGAAACTTCCCTTAGCGACTGGTATCCGGTCTACCAGGTGAATGCTTATATCCGGGAAGCGGACCGCCTCGGCGAGATTTATTCCAATTTGCACCAGAACATCCAGGACGTTTTCAATGCCGCCGGCATCGAGATTATGTCTCCGCATTATATGGCGATGCGGGACGGGAATGAGACGACAATACCGAAGGATGATTTGCGGGAAAAGAGTAAATGATAAATTCCCGTTTATCTTGCCAATACAATCTCAGCATAAGGATAGCCCGACCCGAGGCTTTTCCACTCCTTCTTTGTCAGGTCGTACGACTCAATCAGCGGACCGTTACGATAGGCTTCGAATAGTGCATAGAGTTTCTGTGCGTCTAAGTCTCCCGTGCAGAAAGTGGCAATGGAGCGTACCGGATTGGGGAAAGTGGCGAATGGCTCTTCTTCCATACCCTTTGTCGTCGTGTTCCAAAGCCGGAATTCCGTCTCGCCGCCGTTCGCTTTCGACAGGGCATATCCGCCGGCGTACGTACCTTCATTCGTTCCTTCTTTGGGAACTGCAATCCAGAAAGGTATCAGGGCGTCACACTGTATCGGGTCGTAGAGTTGTATGTTAAACTTTCCATTGCGCAATTCCATTACTACAGGTGAAAACGTTCCATCGCCATTATCGGCGGAGAGCAGTATATAGCCTTCTCTGAGGTATATGCCCCGATAGTTCCTCAAGGCGTCTGCTTTCAGTCCTTCGGGCAGTTCGAAGAGGTATACCGGTGCGGGCATCGATGACCTGCTGTAAGCTGATGATGTTATGCTATTGACTGTCAGATGGGTTTCGTCAATTTGGCTAATCTCGAATATGCTGTTGTTATAGGTGGTGCAGAGCGTTACGGGACGTCCTGCCGTGCTTCTCCAGTAGTGCATGGACAGGTCGAAGCAACCGGTGGTATATTGTCCGTCCTGTTTTAAGATGCCGCAGAGAGTATTGCTCCCCGGAGAGTTGACTACAAGCGAAAACTCTTGCCCTTTGGGTAGTTGTACGATTGATTTGGATACAGTACCATCAGAACTGTTGAGACTTATCTGCTCGATACCGTATGGGTGTACCATCATACTGCGGGAGTTGGTGATACCATAGAGTTGGAACTCCTTGGGCGGTTGTCCGTCGGAAACGGAAATTTCGCCGAGCAGCATGAGGTTGCCTTCGCGTTCCAGGAATATTTCTACCCGTGAAGCGGGCCAGTGGCCGGGGGCAAGAAAAGTGACGTTACCAGCAGTCTGTTCCGTAGTGACGGCACGATTGTAGCGTGAAAAACCTTCGGGGAAGAGTGGATTGTCGGCTATCGGCCAGTAGATATCCAGTATCACTTGGTCATCACTCCGGAAGCCGTCGGCCTTCACGGTCACGGCATCGCCCGGGGCGAAGGTCTTATCGGCATCGGTTATCGTGATGTTGGTGACAAAAGCGGGTTGTTTTTCTTTGTTGTCATCGCTGCAAGCGGCAAGCAACAAGGCGAACAGAAAGAATAGATGTAGCTTTCTCATAACGTTTATGTGTTGATTGCTACAAATGTATGCCTTTTTGCTGTGACTATCAAACGAAATGTTTAAAAACTTCTTTCACCCTTCACCCGGACTCTTAATCTATTTGTTTACAGACGGTTCTGGTGAAGGCGGGCGATGAAGGGTGAATGGGGAATAGCTCTTCTGGTACGATATTATTGGTTGTCATCCGAAACATTATAGGCTTTCGTCTATAACACTGTACCCTTCATTGCACAAGATGGCATCTTATGCTGCTCAAGATGGCATCTTATGCTACACAAGATGGCATCTTGTGCAGCAAAGGCTATAATGTTCCGGATGAGAGGCAAGGGAGTTTCAGGTGAAAGGCAGGTATGTTCCGTGTCTCGGGCAAGTATGTTTGGCTTTTTATACGGCTAAGTGGCAGCGTATCAGTAGCTTTCTTTCGTCCGCCAGTGTGGTGGCAAAGAGGTAGGTGTCTCCGCCTTCGGCGAGTTTCAGGCGTTTGCGTAGTTCGGCAACGCTGGCGGGGAAGTTGCGCACGGTAAGGTTTGCCTTTTTCTCGGTGCCGAGCAGTTCTTTTACTTCTTTTTTGCCGAAGCCGGCGGTGCCGTCGATGCGGAACTTGCGGCCGGGGAAGTCGGCGATGAATTCATCTGAGGTGTAGAGGTGGCTGTTGGGATGCAGCTTTTCTACCTTATATATATAGGAGATGCTATGGAAGGCGCCGGCTTTCAGCAAGGAGGCGTTCGGTTCGTAAAGATACGCCTTCGGAACGGAGGCGTAGGGGCAAGGGTGCTCCTTCTCCTGCCGGCGGGTGAAGACGAGGGACTGCCGGTCAATGCAGGCGGGCTGGGAGACCGCGGTGTGGAGAAGGTTGACGCAGTGGATGGGGATGTCTTCCGTGGCGAGGGTGTCATGTCCCAGGACGAGGAGGAGCTCCTTGCACTCGTTGCCCACGGAAACGATATGTGCTTCCCGGACGTGCTTCAGGTCGTTCACGGCAAGGGTGAGGTCGAGCATGGGTGACAGCTTTATCAGTACGTGCTGTGCCTTCTCCAGCAGCAAAGGTTCCAGGGCGGAGACGTCGGGTTCGCAGTCGCTGATGGCAACCGTCTTTCCGCCGTGACCGTCGCGACGGGCGGGGTCGATGAACGCCCAGTCTACGGGCTGCATCTGCCGGAGGTGGCGGATGCCGTCGTCGTGGCAGACAGAGATATGGTCCAGGTTCAGGGCGGGGAAGTTGTGCGAAGCTATCCGGCAAAGCGCTTCCTGTCGCTCCACGTAAGTTGCCTGCCGGAAGCTGGCGGAGAGAAAGGCACAGTCGATGCCGAAGCCGCCGGTGAGATCGGTGAGGGAATCGTGGAGGCTTCCCGACTTTGCGATGATTTCCGCTTTGTAGCGTGCCGTCGTCTCCGAGGAGCATTGTTCCAGAGAGAGGTGGACGGGGTAGAGGATGTGTTCGTTCTCGGCCCATGTCGGCACTTTCTCACGCGCCACTTGCCAGCCGGCTATCTGGGTGATGGCGGCGGGCATATCCACTGCGGGGTATCGGCGGGCTTGCAGGGCGAGGGCGCGCACGTCGTCCCGGCGGTGTTCGCGGATAAAGCGGAGGGTGTCGTCATTCAATGCCATAATAAGAGCCTGTTAAGATGTGGATGCAAAGATACGAAGAAATGTGTTTCAGGGAATCAACCGGTACTTCTCTTTTGCAGTTTGTCTGCTCACGCGGTTGAAGTGCCACCATTCGCTGGGCAGGGGGCGGAAGCCGGTTTCTTTCATCACTTGCCGCAGCAGTAAACGGTTCTCCCGTTCTGCCTCTGTGATTTTGCCTTGTGCCACCAGTCGGGCTTCTTCGGTGATGTGGGCTTCTTGGCCCAGGTGGTCTACGGGGGTACCCATAGGCAGGAGATTCCCTTCTTCATCGAGGATGCTGATGTCTACCGCCAGGCCATAATTGTGCAAGCCGCCGCCCCGGGCAGGGTTGGAGACGTAGATGTATTTGGAAGTTCCTTTCACCACGTCCCACATCTTTTGCTGCACGGACATGGGGCGGGCGGCATCGTAGACGATGAGGCTGTAGCCGGGATGGCTTTCTTTCAGAAGACGTTGCGCTTTGGATAGGCTTTCCATAGCTTCGGGATGCAGATAGGCCTCGTGCAAGTCTTCGTACAACACCTCTCCGGTGAAATTATCGGCACGGGTGTACATCAGGTCTACGACGATACTGCTGTCTGCTTCGGCAATGTTGATAAGCCCGAGGGAGTCGAGATAGTGGGCGGTGCGGCTTTTAGCAGAAGCAGGAAAAGAAACTGGCTCTATAGAATCGGTGCGCGGGGAATCTTCCCTCACGTTTAGGCATTGGGTCTGTTCCTGTTGTTGCTTTCTGCCGCAACTGCATAGCAAGCAACTGCAGAATAGGAATAAAAGGTATTGCTTCATATCATAAAACGCCTTCTTCGGTAAGGATTGCTTTCATTATGGCTATATCCGAGTTGGCCTCTCCCTGCATCAGGTATTTATCTTTCCGGCGGCACACGGTCTCGTAGATTTCCTTTGCTTTCTCTATCTCCGCACTTCCGTGGTGGAGTGCCAGTATGCAGAGAATACGCTGCTTGGAAGATGTCACATTTCTGTATTGCAGGATGTAGTCGGAGAGTTCTTTGGTATATAGTTTATTTACCCATTCGAACTCGGCTATTACCAATCCCGTGAACACTAATTCGCATTCTATCTCCTTGACAAACAAGCCTATGATCTCGTCCTTGTGCGTTATCATTTCTACCAGGGCATTGTATGCTGCCCACCATTCTTGCTTGTCTTGCAAGCGATTGATGTACATAAGCCTGATGGTGACTTGAAGGGCGTTCTTGTAGTCTATGTCATATTCTTGCTTGAACCATTCTTCGGGCATATCCTTCAGTCGCATACCTTCCTGCACCAAAGCGTTGACGCGTAGCTGGATTACCATCGCCTGTTTGCTCCTTTCGTCTTTCAGCAGCAGGCGCATATTGTCCGCATCGTTGCCGACACCGCCTATTCTCATGGGAATCCCGTTCATCAATCCTGAAATGATGCCGATAAGGGCAAATAGGAAGAGGAACATCCTCAAGGGGTATGGCATTCCATCCACGGTGAGTAGCAGGATAATGGCGATGGCGGCTGTCAGCAGGTTGGCAAATACTCCGCCTAAACTATATAAGGTATACGGGATGTCCTGCAGCGGTTTGTCGGGAGGGGTGAGCAGACATTGTCCGCCCGTACCGGCAAGGCTGAAGTGCTTGATGCGCAACTTTCCGTTTTGACGTATGAACGTCAGGCTGAGAATGCGGAAGGAAACGAAGCGGTAGCCCGTTGCCAGTCCGCAGACCAGGTGTCCGCCTTCGTGCAGAATAATCTGCAGAAAAGCGGAAAGGAATATGAACGCGACAGTCATTCCTGTAATTCCTGCTACTTGCAGTACGTTTAAAGCAGCGAATTTCTCTCCGAAAGTATCGAAAGACATACCCGTGGCGATGTATGTTCCGGCACATACTCCTATGGCGCCGATGCCTGCTCCAATGATGAAGCTTCCTGACAGTTTTAGTATCTTCTTCATTTCTTTAGAATTCTCTCTAAGTAGTTGACGTCTGACAACAGGTTCACAGTCTCGAAATGCCCTTTATAAAACACACCCCAGTTATTGAAGACGCAAGGCAATTCCTTTGCTTTCTGTAGCGTATCTACCTGGATTAAAGACAGAGGGACATGATTCGTTTCGCAATATTGCTTTAATCTCTCGATGTTCTGATGAATGTAAGGGCATTGCATATCATAATAAATAGTCAGTTCCTTACTTTCTATTTCCTGTTTTTTGGCATTGGGCATGAACTTCGGAGCGGTTCCGTCAAAAGAAAGTGCAAGCAGTTCATAGCCGTTCTCGGTAGTATCGACTACCTCGAAGCCGAACTTCTTCGCAAATGACTGGTCGGAAAGCCAGGATTTTTGTTTCTTTGCTCCGAGCATACATACGCCGGACTTGCCCTTGTCTTTGGCATCAGCCAGGCAATACTCCATCAGCGATCTTCCATAGCCGTTCCCTTTGGGGCTGCCTGTAACCCATAAGCAATAAATGTAATAAAAGTTGTCACCGGTTATGGGCACCCAAGCTGTTTCGAGCGGGGCATACTCAATGAAAGCCGTAGCCTTTGCATTCAGCTTTCTAAAGACGTGTCCTTCCTTCAGCCGTTCGGAAAGCCATTGTTTCTTAGCTTCGATACCCGGATGAATCTTTCTGCTGCGGATGATGCAGCACAGATGCTCATCGGCAAGGTTCTCTGTTGTCAGGTTTACAAAATCAGTATTCATATACAATTAATTGATAGATTGCAGTTATATTCCCAGTCTTTCTTTCAACAACCGGTATCCGGTGAGGCTGACGCGCAATTTGACGCCATTCTTCAGCAATAGCTGGTAAGTCTCCTTGCCGAAAAGTTCTACGCGGGATATCTGTGTTACATTCACGATTGTCGACCGGTGGATGCGTACGAAGTTATCTGCAGGCAAGTGTGCCTCGAAGTACTTCATGGTCTGTTCCTTGATATATTCTCCGGAAGGAGTGACCAGGGTGGCATAGTCTCCGCACGCCTGGATGTATAGTAATTCTTCTACTTTGATGATATGAATCTTTGAACCGTCTTTTACGGTGATACGGTCGATACATTCTTCTTGTGGTTGTGGGGCTGGCTTTTCTACTTCGGGGATGAACAGTTCTGCGTCCTGGGATGCGCTGTCTACCACTACCTGAAGGTGATACCACAGTGTGATGGCTATCCACGCCGGTATGCCGAACAGAAGCCGGAAAGGAATCGTGGGCGCAAAAGGAATATACGGTATGCCTGCAAACTTTGTAAGGACATCGTATACCATAAAGCCTCCTGCCAGCCAAAGCAGTATTCCGACTACAATCGTGATAAGATTTGTCTTAGGCATAGAAACAATGCCGACAACAAACCAAGTCAGATAAGCCAGTGCCATGAACCATCCAACCGTCGTAATTCCGTCTATCACTGCGGGCAACCAATCAACCCCTGTATAGAACCATAGCATAGCTGTCTGTGCGACTGCCAGGAGCAAGGCCAGAATCAGTGCCGGGACCCAACGATACGGATAATCTATTATCGGATGTGCTTTCATAGGTTAGTCTTTAATCTCCAGTCCTCCTAAAGAAACGCTGCCTCGGATTACTAATATGCGGTCTTGATTGGTATTGGCTCCTTGCCAGCGTTTGTCTTCGCAACCTCCGAAGAAAGCATTGCACTTGATTACAACTTTCCAGTCGGCAGGGATAAAGAGTTCTACTCCTCCGCAGCTACAATCCAGGTCGATGTATGTTTCGCCGAGTGGCAGATGTGTGTGGCGCAGGTCTATCGTTGTTCCTCCGAATGAGGTGCGTATGCTGGCTCCTTTGAAAACCTCGTCCAGTACCACATGGCGCACAGCGCCAAAGGTGTTGTTGGAACGCAGAAAACCGTTATCCGACTCGCATTGCTGGTAATCGGCGCCATCTCCTGTTGCTGCTTCTGCGCCGGTTGCGGCAGAGGCGAAGTTGTGTTTCATGCGCGCATGTTCCCGCATATGTTCTTTCATGTGCTCGTTAATCCAGCGTTCTCTGCTGCGCGCCTTCACAAAGAAGAGAATGCCGATTAGTATCAGTGCCAACGGCCATAGCATAGCCTGGGAATTTGCCGGCAGCCAGGGCAGTCCGCCAATAAGGAAGTAAGCGCCTACCAGTACCAGGATCGTACCCCCTATGTAGTGGCGATGCACCATAGAGTATATACCTAATACAATAAGGAGAGAATGCCACGATACCACCATATCGAAGAGTTCATAAGTAATCCAACCCATGTTGCGGGCAAGCAGTAATATTCCTGAAAGGATAAAGAGCGAAGCTACCAAAATCTTGCCGGAGCCTCTGTGATGCGGGAATGTTTGTTTTTTTTTCATTATTTCCTAATATTATGATTGATGGCTCAAAGGTAAGTGAAACCTCTGCTCTACTAAATAGTTTTCAGATGATTACGGGCAGAAAACCGATGAATGCCGGGTTTAAACCGGTGAATTATTCCTGTTTTTCCACCAGTATCGGATAAAACGGAGTCCCGTACCAATCAGTGCGAGTGACAGTCCGGTATAAAATACTGCGATAAATGAATCGGGTAGAAGGTGATAAGTGCGTGCTACAACTCCTATGGTAATCATGAATATCATAACCACCCATCCTTTCACATCGAAGAAGGAGAAGGGGCAGTGTTTCCCTTCTTTCTGTGAGATGCGTAACGTATGTTTCTTGTATAGTTTGTGGAAGATAATGCCGAAGAATAAAAGGAATACCAAACTGGCTTCGCAGACTTTGAATAGCCAATACTGCTGTTCGTCGCCTACCCAACACACCAGTCCGATGCGCAGAATGTTTATTCCGGCTAATAACCAAATCACTCCGGCTGTGATGAGCGATGTATGTTGAGTTACTCCGTATTTCATAGTTGGGCTAATAATAATGAAGCGGGTGTGTCAAAACTCCCCAAAACATAAAATCGCCCTTGCTACAAGTACCTGTGGCGAGGGCGATTTCGTTAAAAAGGGCATTTTGACACACCCTCTTTCTTCATTATTTAAGTAATCCGTGGGGATGATATAAAATCAGTCTTTACATAAGCAAGGAAGCCATACATGGAATGTAGAGCCTTTCCCATACTCGGATTCCACCCAAATCCTGCCCCCCATCTGTTCGGTAATGGATTTGCAAATAGGCAGTCCCAGCCCGGTGCCTTGTATAAAAGGATTCAATTTCTTGAAACGATCGAATATCTTCGGCAGATTCTGTTCCTCAATGCCCATACCCGTATCCTCTACATAGAGTTCCAGCCCGTTATCCTTGCAGGTATATCCCATCTTGACGTATCCATGCTGGGTAAACTTAACGGCATTGGTTATCAAGTTAGTGACAATTTGAGTCAGGCGGTCACTGTCCGCCTTGACCATCAATTCTTTGAGCGGATTTTCGCAGATAAATTCCACATCCGGCTTATGAACTTTCGCATTCATCTGAATAGCAAGATCGCTAAACATAAGCGGGAAGTTAAACACTGTATCCTTAAAGATCATTTTGCTGGAGTCCAATATAGAAAGGGCTAGAATATCTTCGAAAAGGGTCAGCAGCAGATTGTTATTGAGTGCAACGATACGGTTGTATTCTTCCTGCTTCTCCTTACTCTCCGCTTCGGCTATGAGTTGTGAAAAGCCGACGATGGAGTTCAGCGGCGTTCTTATTTCGTGACTCATATTAGCAATGAATTGCGATTTCAGTTTGTCGGCTTGTTCAGCCTTATCCAAAGCTTCTTGCAGTTGGTCCATCATCTGATGCTGCAAAGTAACATCCATGCCTACGCATACCAGCAACCTCTTTCCTTTGAAGGAGAAAGAGAATTTAATGGTTTGCAGATGGGTACTGACGCCGCGGTCGGGAGAGGTAACAATTTCGTGAATCAACATAGGAGCCTCTTCCGTATATGCGGAAGCTTCTATGTCATCTTTCCGGTATTGGTCAGCTTCATCTTGTCCATCAGGTTCAAAAAGCCCAGCGCCGAAACCTGTGTGGGCATCGTCAT